>MDTG01279007.1_pt1 | contig 23765 bp, 10 predicted proteins | sample 811421 | NCBI WGS metagenome assembly MDTG01 (sample SAMN05326645, study PRJNA326480) | marine metagenome | isolation source: seawater | place: Pacific Ocean: South East | collected 2011
CGCTCGTAGTACCGCACCCGGTACAGAGAACTCTCAACAATCTCTCGCAGCTTATTCTCGTCCTCACCGGCGTCTGTCGCATCCATGTCATCGATGACGGCAGTGTTGCTGTACCACACCTCGTCCAGCTGTGGATACTCTCTGCGAACGATCGCTGCAAACGCAACGATATACCGCGCCACCGATAGGCTGACGCCACTGACTCCTTTCCACGCGTGGTGGCCGCGCTCGTCGTTGGCAGTTGCAGATGTTGCGTCTTCGTCTGGTTCGATCATCTCAAAACTGACATTTCCGCTGCGCACGTTGAAGGAGACCACGTCCTGACCCCGGTAGTCGGTGTTGTAGTTGATGTCAAGAATCAACGTTTTGCCGTCGGTAAACGTCGCAAAGTAGCACCGCTCTTCCTCCTCCTCGCTCTCCTCCTCCCTCTCCTCGTCTTCCTCACGAGCCGCCTCGGCCGCCCTGGCGGCCGAGGCGGCCGCCCGTGTTGTTGGGCCTCTCATGCCCGTGGGCGATAGCGCAAGCTGGCCAAGGTTGGGCAGCATCCTCCGATGCGCGTCGCAACGGGGAGAACGGGATGGACGGGACTCTCGACACTCTTGTAATAAGAAAACGCGTCTTATCTTTACACCAACTCCCCGAGCTCGATTTCCATTGTCTCTGTGCGCGACACGGAGCGTGCCGGCCCCACCATGCACAGCGTCTTCTCGGCATAGCGCGAATCCCACACGCCGCGCCAACCGTAGCGCCGCACGTGGTATACAGCGATACCCACAGAGCCCATCACGCCCATCGACATACACAGGTTGACGAGCACAAGCACCTCTGGTATCTTCCGATACTCGTTGAGGTGGATCCAGTTGGTGTCGATTAGGCACCCCGCGAGCGCCATAAACGTGCATGCCATTGCCGCAACAACTCCAAAAGGGCTGGTCAACTGCACGACGCGCTTTATTTTGATCCGCACGTTCGCGTAGGGCGCGCCGCAAACGGCGCACGCAATGCCTGTCTGCGATTCCAGCAACTTTACGAAACACTCGCGGTGCACGTATCGATTCCTACACAGGCACTCCGACCGGAAGAGCGGCGGCGTGCTCTCGGTGCAGATGAAACACTCGGGCTCGTCCTCCTCGTCGGGCATCGCGCACAAACGCGGTGTCACAAGTCGCAAAAAATGCACGTAAAATGGTACGCGCGCTGTTTGGGTTCCAAGGAATGCAGGCAGTCGTCCCAGCCCAACCTTTCTAAAAATGGAAGTGTTGGGGCGCGTCGACCCCACACTTCTAAAAACGGAAGTGTTGGGGCGCGTCGACCCCACACTTCTAAAAACGGAAGTGTTGGCCGCGCACACGCCTCATTTTCCGGTGAAACGCTAATCTTACACGGTCCAAGATTGCAATCGCAAACTTGGTTAGGCCGCTGCGCCCCAAACCATGCCCTTCTACGCCAATCACGCTTCGTTCAAGGAACACCACGACATCGCGGATGAATTTGCACGTGAGGTTGTCAAGAGGGCGATCGCATTCGCAAGCGAGGTGCCGCTTCCAGACAGTGCAGCAATGCGCCCCAATAGCAATACGCTTGTCTCCAAGCACGTCGAGGCACAGCTGGCCTACATGAAGGACACGAATTACTTGTTTGAAAACTCTCGGCCAAATTTGGCGCAGCGCACCACCGATGCGCTGGAGACGCTGGCCAACGCACATGCCGAGCGTGGCGTGTGCGTCAGAGTAGCACAGCCGTGGCACCGCGACTAGTAAGGTGTTAACTCTTTTTTGGCTTTTTTACGCCGCACCTCTCAACGACACGCATCAGTCCTGCTTACACTCCTGCTGGAGCACGCGCAAGCTCACTTTAGTGAACGTGGGAAGGCTGGTGCAGACCAGTCCGAGAAAGATGGCATATTTTATGACGCGCGTGTCGCCCGTCTGCGAGCGCGCGAGCGAGATCGCCGCGGGGTTGACAAAGAGTAGCGAGAGCGTGCCGGCCGTGGCGACGCCCTGCAGCATCCACGTGAGCGTAGCGATCCACAGCGTCAACTGGTGACACTTGAGGTGCTTGCGATTTCCGTTGGTGGCCGAGACGGCCATGGCAGCGACCATGGCCGCACTGAAACAGATGCGCGTGCATACGGCAAGACTGATGAGTAGGCCTATGAGAAACCTTCCGATCGAGGCGAAGTTGTCCACATCAGTTCCGAGCAGCGGCGCATCTGAGAAGAGAATAAGCACTGCCCCCGTGACGTCTATGACCGACATGGGGCCACCTAGCGTCGTTATGGGCGCTTCGCGCTCGTCGCGCAGGATGAGCCCGTATCGTAGGCAAAATTGCCCAAACGAGCACGCGATGCCAAGAGCCTGAAAGCCGATTACCATGCCTTGCCTATCGTCTGCCAACGTGCTCGCTGCAAAAGCGAGTACAACCAGCCGCGAGGTCCAGGCCGCAATACTGATCAGCGCGTCGACCCACTTGTCAAACTGGTCGTACGTAGAGACGGCGTTCTGAGGCGTGATGTCGTCTGAAAAGGCGTTACGACAATGGAGTGCGTCGATTACGTTGATGAGCAGCCAGCGCGAGCTGGTAGCATTCTGCGAGCCGCGCACGAACACCACGGCCGCCGTCAGTACGAGAACGAGTAGGCGCATGATTGCCGAGGTCAGTGCATCGTTGTAACTTTGCTTGATCTTCCGCAGCGACGTGGCTGGCATCGAGATGAACGTGCCGCTGCCATCGGCTTCAAGGTCGATACGCATGCGCCGATTAGAAAGCCGACGAAACGGCACTGACGCATCCAGGTGGCACCGCCCAAGCGCGAGCCCACCGCAGTCGGTGTAGTAGATGTCGCGCTGGTGCGCGAGCTCTTCCAGCAATGCCGAGCAGTTTTCGCCCGCCTCGACTACGGCACGACGCTTGTCCAGTATGGCACTGCCGTACTCGTACAAGAACGTTCCACTCAGGCTGAGCCACACCGATGCTTCATTTGCCGCACTGGCCTCAAATAGTAGTACGGAAGCGTCACGCAGCGTGTCGTTGCACCGCGTATCAAATGCGAGGTGCGCATCGTAAGCAAGCAGGTCTGCCTGTGAGGTGGTCAGCGCATCGTCGATCACACGCACATCAAGCGCAGGCATGTCTGCGGGCAGTGGCTGCTTTGGCGCAAAGCACAGATGCGTGGTTGTCAGCCAATAAGTATGGTCCAGAGTGAGCCCAAACGTTCCATCGAGTCCGGCGAGCGCTGCCGGGTTTGCCTCGGCGTAGGCGGCCTGGGAGTTCTGGTACACAAATGTGGTGTGCACGAGCGCCTGATCACTCGTGCTCCCATTAGGCGCTACTAGTACGAGGTCGTGACACAGCTGCGCAAAGTCGCGCGGTGGGTCGAGGTTGTGGCATGCCATCGATAGGCTCTTGTGCATTCGCGTCGAGAAGATGTTGAGCGACGCGTGGCCACTCTGCGTCTCGGTGGCCGTTCCCAGGTCGAGCAACAGTTTGAGGCGCTGCAGTGGCGAACCTACGTCCATGTACACCACCGTCATGTCTGCGCGTCTCCCTGCGCGCAGACAAACGGCATCGTTGTTCAGCTCAGCAAAATCAACATCGGCCCGAGGTGAGAACGACAGCGTCACAACGCCCGTAAGAATGAAGCTGACAAATGCCACCATGAAAGCTGCCGCGATCGTCCACGCGGCCCGTGCACCTTCGGACACTGTGAAAATGTACTCTTTGCGCCGCTCCGGCTTCTTTAGTTTCTTAGGGGTCACGGGAACGTAACCCTTTACCGCCGATAGCTTAAGAGTGTCCTGCACGCTGAGTGGCACTTTGCCCACGGGCGTCGTGGCATGAGTAAACGATTGCATTCCCCCTCCCCCACGCCTTCTATGCAATAAGCCAACCGCGGGATATCACGAGTAAGCACGCCCCGGTGGGTTGGGTGGGAGGGGGAGGGCTCCATGAACGATGCCGATATTTCTGGCATTGTGCTCGTAGTGGTCGGTGTGCTGTGCGTGATTCCGGCCATCTACATCGCCCCGTTGTTCCTCGTCGCCTCGGGTGGCTTCATTGCCGCTGGCATTGTTCTTCTTCTCTCGGCCGGCACCATGTGTTGCGGCAACCAGCAAGCCACTCCCAAAGAGGCAACAACGGCGCCGCTCACCAAGCTTCCCGTGTAACGTACACGTGGTAGTGCGCGTGTGTAGCTCTGCGTTGTTTTTATAATCTTGCAACTTGAAGAACATGCCACCTAAACAAATGGCACAATGTCTGACGGGGAAAGCGACTCGGATTGGTCTGTCTGCTGGCACCAATCCCTGCGCGATGCGGTGGCGCAGGTGAGCACCGCGCTCGGCCCCGGGCTCACCGAGAGCATCTACCAGCACGCAATGGCCGTCGAGTTACGCTCGATGGGCTTCGTCGTGGAGGTCGAGAAGATCTTCGAGATCAAATACGGCAACCAGTCCGTGGGCTTCATCCGCGCGGACCTGGTCGTGGACGGGCACGCGGTCCTGGAGCTCAAGACCGTGGCAAAGATCACGGAAGCGCACATGGTGCAGCTGAACGCGTACATGCGGCAGATGCCCAAACATCCCTGCACGGGCTCGGTGATCAACTTTAAGATTCACGGCGGCGCAGAAATCAAAACGTTAGACAGCGTGATTACGCACTGGAGCAACCAAGTCAGCGACGACTAAGGCAGCGGGTAGTAACACGGGTGTGTGTCAATTCAATTCTTATAAAACTTGGAAAAGACACTGCCCTGGCCTGCCCACACCGCGGGGTCACACCCCAAACTGCAGCTCAAGCGCTGCCTCCATGACCTCTCGATCGTTCTCAATCTCCATCGCGTGGCTCTGCGCCGCGGCCGACTCCGTCTCGACCACCTGACTGGCCACCTGATTGGCGCGCACGCGCTTGTTGCGCTCCTGCGCGGCAAAGGTCTGCTCCATCGCCAGCGTGCCACCACCAAAGTCCACACCACGTACCTTCTCGCCACTCGCAATCATGTGGTTGCGCACGCGGTGGCTCATGCAGAGCCCTTGGTCGTTGACGCGCGCCTCTTCCTCAGGCGTGCGCATGCCGCGCGCGTCGAGCGCCGACAGCGTGAAGCGCTGCCACGTGCTGCGCGCAAAGAGGTTGCCCTCCATCACAAAGCCCGTGTTGACGCCGCGCGTTTCCGCCTCGAACTCGAGCACCTCCGGGTCGTTGGACGCGACGGCGCGACCGTGCGCAAAGGATTCGACGGCCTCGGTCAACTCCTTGCTTGCGCGCGTGTTCTCCACGTGAGCAGAAACGTCGCAGTAGCGCGATTGCTCCAGTGGTATGGGACAGCTGAGGGGAAGCAGGCGATTCGTGTTGCGCTCGACGGTGCCAGGGAAGCGCAGGCAGATGTGCGGCAGCCTCCGAAGCGTCTCGTCCAGCTCCTCGTGCTCGTAGACGCTTGGGAACTTCTTGGTCACCGCTTTGACGTACTTGTGGCAGTCATTGTGCAGCGTCTCGGCCATCTTGAAGGAGAAAAAGATTGCGAGCTGGTCCCACAGCAGCGGCAGCGCATCCTTCTTGGCAGATGGTTCGACACTAGCTCCCGCCGCTTGATCCGTCGCACCCGGCTTGGGTGCGACTCCCGGTGCCCGCGAGTCGGGCTCCGCGACACTGCGCTGCACCGTCGCGAGGTCGGGGTTAGGTGCGTCGCTGGCCAAAGGCGATGGCGCTGGAGTGGACTCCTGCTCTGACGCTTCTACTTCGTTCTCGGGAATTACCACGAAGGACGAGTCCGCGTCCTCTTCGCCCTCCTCTTCCGTGTCCATCGGTGCTGCCATCCTCTGGCGCTTTGCCGTCGCCTCCGCCTGCGCCGTTTCCAGCGCCTTGGCCGCCGCCTTCCGCTTCGCCTCCACCTCCCGACGAACTGTCTCTACAACGTCCATAGCCTCCACTGCGGCGTCGTCCTCTCCGCCGGCCCTGATCCCGTCCACCTTGAAAGATCGTGGCACTTCGGCAAGGTTTCCGTCCGCAATTCCCGGCACGTTGGCCAGGTAGTGCGTGCTCTCCACCACGAGCGAGGCATGCTCGCTTGCGGCGTACTTGTTGAAGTAGATGCCATTTGTGTTTTCGCACTCCATGATTGGGACACCACGCTCAAAGCTTTCCGGCATGATGCACGAGGGCAACGCGCGCCGATCTATCATGTGGTCCAGTCGCTTCTCGCACCCCGAACCGCTCACAAGGGAGTTTTGAGGCCGCTCCACGCCCTTCGGCTTTACGTAGTCGGGGTGCGTCGTTAGGAGGCCCTGCGCATCCTTCACCATCATCTCGACCGGGTTGATGCACGTCGGTGGCTTGGTCTTGTCCTTAAAAGTCTCCGTGCCAATCAGCATGCGCGACCGCGCGTTCAGCGACTCCCGGTCGATGGAGTTGTACCGTGGAATGCGGATCTTGTTCTCCGCGAGGCTCTGTGCCATCATGAAGAGCGTGTCGCGCATGCTCTCGAACGTCATCGATTTGACCTTCATGAGCGAGTACGGCGAGGAAAGACCGCCCTTGGTGAGCTTGTTGATCTCTCGCGCGCTGGTCGACCACACCGTTCTCTTTGTCTTGCCGCCGCTTGGCGCGTCGCCGCTGGCTTCCGCGTTACCAAACACCTTCAGCCGCGCCCAGTTAAAGTCGTAGTCCGCTGGCTCTTTCATCTTGTCCGTGGGGCGCGTCTTGTGCTCCCAATGCCGCGAAGATTGCAAGCCCACCATGGCGTGTTCCCTGTCAAAAGAGGAAGACATCCGCGCCTGCACCACGTCCTGCACAAACTGCTCATCCATGCCGCTGTTGAGCACGTCCTGGACATCGGGCATGCACGCACCGGCTGCGAGCGTAGCGCTGATCTCCTCCCCTGTCGACTCGAGTCTCATCAAACGCTCCTTGCTCGTCGCGTCGACCTTGTCGGTGAGCACCTTGGCGATCTGCTGGTGCTGCCCGGCGGTTTGGGAACGAGGCAGCGACTTGGTCATCAGGCGCTTGCTCAACTCGCAGCGCAGTTCGCGACGCTGACCTAGCTCCCGCGCGCGCTCGGCGCACTTCTCGCGCGTGATAGACTCGTGCATCATGCGCACAAGGTTGGAGACGTTGTTGGTATCCTCACCATTCGTGCTCTTGGCCGATTGGGGTGGTCCCGTCCAGCGGGCCTGCCACGCCATCTGCTGCTCGGGAGTCAGCTGCACGGGCGTCTGCGGCTGCACGGGCGTCTGCGGCTGCTGCGTCTGCGGCTGCTGTGGCGCCGCCCCGCGTTGGTTGTTGATCACGCCCATTACGTCCCTGGCTGCACTGGAAGACGCCGAAGCGGTAGATGTAAAGGCACCCTGCTGGTGTGCCTGTGCCACGACCCCTTCTAAGTCGAAGCTGTCCAATTCATTGTCCGTTACCGTCTCGATCGGTCGCTGTTGCACCGGCGCCGTTGTAAACTGCGGCATGTCTGACTGTTGCGACGTTGGTGTAGACGCCCGCGGTTCGTTGGGCTGCCCTGCACGCCACGCGGCGTGCTCATCCTGGCGCCGATCGACCATCTCCGTGTCTGGCTCGTCGTGCTTGCCCTGCTTCGGCGGTTGCGGTGGCGGCAATGGCTCCGTCTCGCCAGTCAAAGTGTGCCGCTCAAGTCCGGTTCCATGAAGTCCCGAGAGTTCCGTCATCATCTGGAAGCGGTGAGCACACGTCATGTGCGATACGTCGAGGCACTGCGACCAGGCGGTGTGGATGACCTCGAGGTCGACGCAGCGCTGCAGACTGCGCACCACGTCAGTGAGCTGCTCGATGCAGAAGGGCGACAGGTTGCCGTTCTCGTCGGGGCGCATGTCTTCAAAGTCGACGCCCGACTCGCGTAGCCCGAACTTCTCAAAGACGGCACTCTCGGTCGCAAAGAGATTGAGCAGCATGGGCAGTTTCAACTTCTTGCGCCTTGACGGCTTCTGGATGTTGTACTCATTCCACAGGATGTCATTCCACTTGTTGCAGAGCATTGTGGCATAGGTGAGGTTGGGTCGGCACGAGGGAATGTGCTTGATAAAGATGAGCACGTAGGCCACGAGGCCGGAGCACACGCGGTACCGATTGACCTGCTGCTTCACCGCGTCCGAGAGCGTCTCAATGTTGAACTCAACGTCGCCCGTTGCGTTGTCATCGTCAGCCGAATGCACTATGTGTGCCCACGAGCGGTCTGTGAGCGCCGTGCGGTTGGTCGACGGCTCGACGTCCTCGCCCTTGATCCCCAGCGGGCCACAGTTGGTACAGATCAAGTACGACTCGTAGTGCAGAGAGTCGAGCACCACCGTCGTGAAGCTGTCCATGCCGTTCTCGCCCATCACCTTGACCGTGCGCTGGTTGAGCACGCGCTGCTCCATCTGGTTAGGGTTAGGTCGCTGGTAGACATCTGGCCTGCGTCCACGTGTGTGTGAGTGTTCGAGTTAGGCCGGTACCGTCACACTCTTCCAATATTCGATGCGGTCCGAGTCGTTGGACGCGAAGTCGGCAGGAACCTCGTCAAAGGTGACAAGCCGGCCACACAAAAAGTCGAAGCCGCCGTTCATGCCCGCCTTCGCGCTGGCCGATCCCGTGCCCTCAATCCAGCCCTTGGTCAGCAGCGACTGCATTCGCTTGTAACGCATGGACTTGCCCGAGCCCGCACCGCCGCACCATAGCTGCACGTACGAGACCTCTTGAAACGGCTCGAACGCGTGCGAGTGCAGGTCGAGCATGATCTTGACGTCGCCGCCCGCGATGCGCAGACCGGCCGAGAAGAGGTGGAACAGGAAAGCGCGATGGTGGCCAAAGGGTGTGAAGTCGGTGGCCACGAGCGACTGCGAGTGCGCAAAGCCGATGTTTGCCGTGCCTATGCCCGCGTCGGAATTGTCGGGGTCCACGAGGCGACCGAGCGACGCGGCATGGCGCCGCGTTGCGATTTCCCCCGCGTTCTTGATCGACTCGTTCAGACCGACGTGCGCAATGTCGTGATAACCCGGTGGAATGTACTTGCGCATCTTTTTGGCTCCATACGCGTGTCGAAAGCGCTGCAACCCGAGTTTGATGGCGGAAGTCGTCGCCTCGGCGTGTTCCGCCTGCCGCCTCCGCGTCGCCTCGTGCCGATCTACCACTTCTATAGAGCCCGGCTGCGCATTGTAGTTGGCGCTGCGCAGTTCGGCGCGCTGCTGCTTGTCGTACTCGGCTACCATCGCGTGCACTTTTTCCTGCTCGATCGAGATGTCGCGCAGGATCTGGCGTATCGAGAAGACCCAGCACGTGCCGTTGTTTTCCGTCTGTGCCTTGCCGTAGGCGCGACGCTCGAGCGCGGCCTCCTCAGCCGCGCTCTTGTCGATGCTGTCGTTTGAGAGCAAGTCCGTCTCGAGCACAGCGCGGCTGAGCCGGTGCTGATCGGGATCCATGTCGTCCTCCCGGTGGAAGAGGGAGAGCACACTGTCGCGGTTCTGCTCGTACGTAGTCATGCCCTTCTGCTGCGCCTTGAGCAGGATGGGATTGCTGTCCTTGTACAGTTCCCAGTACTGGCGCAGCAGGCACTCATCCGGCTCAATGTTGCCGTTCCGTTTCTGCGGAAGCCGTGCGTCGAAGATGTTGGTGACAGCCGGGTTGTGGCAGAAATGGCACCAGCCATTGTCTTTGACGTGCTGCGGCGGATCAAAGTGCTGCGTCTGCGGGTCGTACCACTTAGTGGGGTCGACGAGTGACGGGTGCAGGTCGATCGGCAGGCCGCGCTGGTCGAGCGTGCCCGCGGTGAAGACGTTGACTCCCGGTCCATCCTCCGACGGCGGCACGTAGCGCTTGTGGTTGTGCGAGACCGACGGCCCGATCGGGTGGTTGCCGCCCCACTCCTTGTGCTCCATAAAAGGGTCGGTGGCGCACCCCGCGCGCGTGTCAGTCTTCATGTTCTCGTAGTATGGCCGCCCTTCATGCCCGTCCCTCTGGCATCCCACGGAATCCATGAACCGAATCCAGTCCTGGTTGGAGCAGATGCGCCGATACTGAATTGCCGCCGTCGTCTCGAGGGATTCGTCGTTGATCTGCGTGCGCTGAATTTTGTTCTGACGCTCCAGCTTCGAGGTGCGCTGCTCCTCCGGCATGCCGTTGATCAGCCCCGACGCTTTGATCTTGGCGTTCTCTTCCATTACCTTGCGCACCAGCATGTCGGTGGAGAAGCCCTTGTCAAAGATGAGCATCAGGATCTTGAAGCCCACATACTTGCCCGCGCGATCGTGCATCGCGATGTGCACGTAGCAAAACATCATTGCCGTCCGACTGCGCACCTCGGGGTCATTGTCGTTAGGATTTGGGTGGTACGTATACGTCTTGATGTTTCCATTCAGCTTCCGCTTCACCTTGGCTTGCTCTTCTTCTTTGTCGTCGTCGTCTTCTTGGTCGGCGGAGGGCTTTGCATTGGCCTTGGCGCGCGTAATTTCGGAGTGGTTATCCGATGCCACAAATCCCTTGGCAGTGCCCACGCTGAGGAGACCCATGAGCGCACACGTGGCCACCGTGCGCGACGTGGCCCACTTGTCCGTCTGTGCAGTCATGTCCGAGATGCGCTCTGCGTCCGAGGCCTGCTGCCATGCGCCAACAAAGCCCATGTCGATGACGCGCGCCGGGCGGCACCGCTTGTCCGGTTTGAAGGGCCCGTCGTTGTTGTACTGAATCCAATCACCCGCCAGTCCGGTGGCAAACACGGGCGGCTCTGCCTGGATGCCCTGGCCCATGATCTGCGGCCCCCAGCCCGGAATGTCGGAGAGCCCTTTTGCCAGCTGATGCATCGTGTACGACGAGGTCGCGTCGTTGTCCACACCGTACCGCATGCCCGCGTCATCCTCTTCGCCTCCCACCCTGCGCGTGAAAGCGCCCGCATCCCTGTTGCGCGCAGAAGGCCCGGCGGCTTCGCTTGAGGCGTCGCTGCCAGCGTCGGCGTCCTGCCCGGCGTAGTTGCCCCCAAAGGCAGCCGTGCGCCTGTGCCGCGCGCGGCCGACAAGCGAGGGTGGCGGAGAAGGACCCTCGGCGGCAACGGCGGCGGCCGCCGCCTCCGCCGCCTCCGCCGCCGCTGCTTCTGCCGCCTGCTCCGCGATTTCCGCCTCCACCGCAAGCGCAGCTTCCACATCGTCATCGTCAACTTCCATCATCGGCGCCACGCAACTCGCGGATGCGATCGACCGTGGAATGCGGTCACACTTAGCGGTGTCATTGCGTGCCTATTTTGGAATTGCCTCGGTCACAAGTGCACAGTTTGCGTTCATTTTAGAGTACATTATAACTGATGCAAGGCGCGTTCATCGGAGCTGGCCTCGCTGCCAAGGGCCGCTCCGATGGATATTGGACCTACGAAATCGGTGACACCTAAATGGAATAAGGTCTCCCCGATTTCGACACTGCGACATTGCAAAGTTGTGCAGTGTCACGGTATTGAAATCGGGGAGACCTAATTGGAATTAGGTGTCCCCGATTTGTATCTCGCGGCGGAGATCCATTTGCTGCAAAAATCTTTCGAGCACTTGAGAGAAGAGCAAAGTGCTCGAAAGATTTTTTAATGCATTAGATCTTCGGGGAAGCCACTGCTAACAGAAATCGGGGATATTTTTTTACAGTGCCATTTTGTGGTACGCGCTACGTCCTTCTGCGGCCACCGACGACCACATACCCCGACTCTGACATGGGTGCAAACAGGGGTGCGCGCGGCAACGGCAACCGCCGTGCCGTGATGTCTATGTCGCGCACCCGCTCGCCCTGTGTCAGCACCTCAAACCGCGCCTCCTTTGTGTCTTCCCGTTCAAAGGATGGCGCTGGCACCCGGTCGAGATACGTCAGCGCCGCGGCCACGAGTTTGGCAAGCGCGACGCGCGCCTGGCTCGCGTTGGTGTAGATGTTCTGGTGCGAGACGTACATGGCACTCACTCCTGTTGCCGTGCGCGACTGCACGAGCAGGTAGCCGCAGAGCTCCGCAAACCGGTCCACGAGTGGGGCGCAGCCGCCCTCGATGAGCTCCCACAGCATCAGTCGGCGGCGGGCGCCTACAGCACCTAGCTCGCAGTTGAGCTTCTCCTGTGCCGTGCGGATGGCCGCGAGCGCGTCGGAGCGCATCGATACAAAGTATGAGTTGGACGGGTGCGATAGCTCCACGAGCGAGGCGGAGGCGGCGCTCGGGTCGGCGAGCGTCTGCTCGAGCGTTGTTTGCATCTGCATGCCCACGTTGGCCAGTCCCGAGAGCACATCCTTGAGCGGCGGCGTGGCCTTGTCTTTTTCAGTCAGGTTCTTGAGCGCGACGTTGGCCTCGAAGAACGGCCGTCCACTCGCGCCCGTGGACAGGTCCTTGAGGTTCTTGCGCGCCTCCGCGTCGATTACCGCCAGGCTTTTGTCCTTCTGTATGTACTCCATCGTCATTTGGCTGTTCTTGAGCATGGAAGCGACGACCGTCTCGACGATCTTCGACTGCATGTCGCTCACGCGCTTTGAGATCTCGAGCCGCTGCTCCTGGATCGCCTTGGCTGCCTTAAGAGTCGCCTCGTCGGCCAGCGTGATGACCTCGGACACGTTGCCACCGATCTTGCCGCTGAGCAGGCGCACGAAGACCCACAGCCGGTCCTGAGAGATGGCGACGTGGCGCTGCATCTCGGCCCACAGGCCCTCGCGCCGCGTCTGTGGGTTGGCCACGCCGGCGCCGTCCTGCTCCGACTTGCTCGCGTCGAGGAACGCCGCGACCGGGTCGATCGTGGCGGTGTTGTTGCCATCGTTATCGCCACCGCTCAAATCGAGGGCCGCCGCGGCGACAATGAGGCGGTTTATGATGCGCAAAAAGGTCTCTTCTCGGTACATTGCGCCGTTGATTCGCTCGGACGTCTGCGTCGGCGGCGGCGTGCCGCCATCGGCGTCGCCTTCCAGAGCGCCCGTCGGCGCGCTCTGGAAGGCGAGCTCGGACGGCCGCGGCGCCACGTACACGTTGGAGGGCAAGCCCTGCCGCCGCAGGCTGTTGCGCAGCTTTGAGGTGGCCGTGGCCGTCTTGTCCATCGCCTGCGACAGTGCCGCGTCCTGCGTGAAGGACGCGGCGTCCCGCCTGCCGGCAAGCGGCGCGACGCCCGCACCAACGGGCAGGGACAACGTGCCGCGCACGATGGCACACGGGCGAGTCACAAGGCGTGTGGCACCCGTGCCGAGGGGGTGGGGATCGTCGTCGAAGTCGGCCGCCTCTTGCAGATCGTAGAGCGGCTCCAGCTGCTGCAGCTTGAGCGCCGTCGCGGCTTGCCGCAGCGCGTCCGCAACGCTGGGGTGCACGTCGGGTTGCGCGGAGATCTGCTTGCACCGGGCTATGGCGTGCTCCAGCACGGCCACGCGCGCCATCGCGCCTCCCCGCGGCCCCTGCGGCATCCAGCGCACCTCGTGGGGCATCTCGACGCCGCAGCGCTCCGGCGGCAACGAGGCCGCCGGCGTCTCGCCGATGATCGCAAAGTCGTCACCAAAAAGCGCCAAGGCCTCGCTGGCCACGGCGGGCGACGCGAGGTCCGCGGCGCGCTGCGACAGTCGCTGGCGCTTTGCGCCGTTGTCGCTCGCAGCGTGCTCGCACGCCGCGCACGCGGCCGTCGCAGCGACCACCTCGTCGTTGGTGGGGTCGGGCGTCGACTTCAGCAGCATGTGTGCCGGCAGCAGGTACTTGACCGCGTCGTCGATGTTTGGAAGCGCGTACGGCAGCAGCGCGTCGGCGGCGCACGTGCCCACCGACGCCGGCTCGGTCGGCCCCCGCTGGCCCACGAGGCCGCGCATGATGGCAACGTCGACCCACGCGTCGCGCGACGCCGAGGCGTCTTCTTTTGGGCCGACCACGGGCGCGGTGAATGGGGTGTAATCTGGCCCCCCCGTCTCGAGATCCGCCAGCTGCTTTTCGAAGACAGCAATCAGCCGGTTTGAGGTGGCTACGATCTTTTCAGCCATCTCAATGCGCGTATTGAGTTCGACGACGTCCCCGGACGTCGAGCCGCTGCCCGGCTCGTTGGCCATCGCCAGGTCGGAGCGGAGAAACGCCAGGGTTGTTTCCGCTTGCTGCTTCTTCTCCTTGACCTCTTCCAACTCTTCCTGCAGCTGCTCACGCATGTCGTCGATCTCCTTCTTTTCCTCGTCCGACGCCTTGTGCATCGCATCCTTCATGGCCTTCAGCCGCTTCGTTGTAAACTCCAGGTCCTTCCTGCACACGCGCGCGTCGTCGGCGGCCTGCTGCGCCGCCTTTGTGGCCGCGTCCGCGTCCGCAAGCGCCTTTTGCATGGTGCTGAGGTTTGCCTCAAACGTTGCCGCGCGCCCTTCCTCCCGAGCGGTGCACTCTGCGAGCTGATTCTCCGCCTGTGCCAGCGCGGTTTTTGCCTTTGCGAGCGCGTTTGTCGCCGACACGGCCTGTGCGCTCAGATCCGCAATGTTACTCTCCAGGGTCGCGATCTTCTCTTTTGCGGTCGCGAGCTGCTCGGTGCCATCTTGCACCTGCTTGCGCAAGGCGGCCTTGTCCGCTTCGCACTGCTCTTGGCACTTGCGCACCTCCGCATCCGCATCGGCCTTCTCCTGCTCGAGCACCGCAAGCTCGCGCTTCAAGACATCGATGGACTCGCGGAGACGGTTGGTAAGCGCCGTCTGCTCCACCCTGTGTGCCTTGAGACGCTCCTTGTGTTGGTCCACCTTGCCCAGCAATGCAGCAAGCTCCGCCTTCTTTGCCTCAAGCTCCGCCTCGCACGCCTCCACGCGTTTCGTGAGCTCTGCCTCGGTGGTGGAGCGCTTTGCCTCGAGGGCCGCGTTTTCCTCACGGCACGCCGCCAGATCCTCCTCGCACTGGGCCAATCGCAATTGCAGCACGTTGCACGTCTCGGTGTTCGCGGTGTTGGTCGCTGCCAGCTCCGACTCCAGCTCACCCTTCCTGACCAGGAGCTTTGCGTGTAGCTTCTTGAGCGCTTCCCGCGCGCGCTCGCACCTTTGCAGCCTTAACCTGGCAGTGGTCAGGTTGTTCTTGCATTCGCCGCGCTCCTTGGTGACGCGCTCCAGCTTGGTGGCCAACTCCTTGCGAACCTTCCGCTCCCTTTGCAGCACGGCCTCTTTTGCGCTTGCGTCTTTCTTGGCGTCTTTTACCTCGGCTTGCAGTGCCGTGATGCGGTCCAGCAGCTCCTGTCCCTTGGCGTCCACCTGCGTTTTCAAAGTTTTCAGCTGCTTCACCGCGGCTTGCATGCCCGCGACGTGCTCCAGTTGTTCACTGGTCTTTTGTTTTTCAGTAGCAAGCAGCTGCTTGGTTTCCTCGTGCTGTGCCTCCAGGCTCGCGACCTTCTCCAGGTGCGCCTTCTGTTGCGCCTCCCACTCAATTTTACGCAGCTGGTGTAGTTCGCTCTGGGTATCCAGCTCCACGTTCAGCGCCTCAATGGCATCTTCGCAGTCTGCCAGCTTCCCCATCAGGTCCAAGATGTCTTCGTCCTTCTCTTCGCACGACTGTTGCATCAGGTCCATCCCGGCCTGCAGCGCGCTCATCTCATTCCGCAGCTCCGCAAGCTCCGCCTGCTTCTTTTCCATCTTTGCTTCGTATGTCTCCCTGACCTTCTTGATCCTCGCCGCGCGCTCCGCGGAGAGCGCCTTCTCGTTTGCAATCTCTGCTTCCAAGCGCGCGTTGGCGTCGTCAAGCAACTTCTTGTACTTGGCAAGCACGGCCTGGTACGCGGCCCTATTCACGCTGAGGCACGCGTCCACGATCTGCGACGCGAGGCGCGACGAGGGAATCTGGCCGTCGCCCGCGCTGTCGATTGCGCCCCTGGCGCGCACGAGGAAGGCAAAGAGCGTGTTGCGCTCCTCGACCGTCTTTACCTGGCCCTTCATCAGGAAGCGACGCATCTCTTTCTGCTCGTCCGAGACCGGCTGCTCCGGCTCCCACTTGTAGACAAACGGGAGCAGCATCAGGAGCGCGCGCATGAGGCCGCCGATCAGGTTGGGTGCTTCGTCGCGCATCTCCTTGTTACGCTTCTCCAGGGCCGCGAGCAGCCCGCGGCGGATGCCGTTGACCGCGTCGGGCGAGTAGAGCGCGGCCGGCGCCAGGCTGAGCTCCACCTCGCCGCTCGGCGCGCCGTGGCCGACGGTGGACCACAGCACCGCCAGCCCGCTCGCGAGGTAGCTCGCGTCGTCGCCGCCCAGGATGAACCGGCCTTCGATCACCTTTTGCGCGGCGCAGCGCTCGGTGCCGTCGTTGGTCCGCCGCTCGAGCGCGTCGTGCACGCGCCGCTTGAGGCTTCCGTTGCCGTGGTTGTCCAGCTTGAGGCCCACCTGCACCTCATCCAGCGTGCGCGTGACGAACTTGTCGTAGTGCGCGCGCTCGGAATTTTGCATGCTGCTGCTGATGCGCGTGGGACCTTGCGAATAAAAACACACACACACCTGCCCTCACGCACCCACTCGCCCCTTTCCTAACCCAAACCCAGACCACTGTTATCACACACACGCGCGAGTGCGCACAACTTGCTTGGCCGCTTGGCCTACAGGCCATACCGCTGGAAGAAGATGTGGTCAACCACCGACGCGTGCGCATCGACCGCGATCGCCTGCCCGCGCCCGCGCCCCCGGGGTCGCAGGTTTGGCCTCGCCACGCCCGGCACCCCCTGCGCATTCACTTGTGCTCCACGGACCGGCACCCCTCTTCCCCTTCCCCGAGCTGGCGGCGGCTGGGCCGGCCCCACGGGCACCCCTTGCGGGACAGGAAAGTCAAAATCCATGGGAGGCGCCTGCGCCGGAAGGCCCAACCACGCGGTTCTCGCTCGCCACAGCGCAAAGTTGTTCGTGTGGGCTGGTGGCGCGTGACGACGTGGGTTACGGCTTTCTTCGTGGTGTGGCATCGGTGCACGGTCTGTGATTGCTTTGAGATTCGCTTCAAAACCGCGCAGCTGTCTGAGGAAGTCGTTGTAGATTTCGGTCTTTTGTCGCGTGTCCGGTCTGTTGCGACTCAGCGCCGCGCTCCAGGTGTTATAGCTCGCCTGGATCACGCCTTCGCGTTGGCCGGTCCCTAGCCGCTGCCTGTGCAAATGGTTCAGCGCTCCTATGATGCCTCCCGGCTCGTTCCCGGCAACGTACACCGCTCCGTAGAGCCACACCTGCTCATTGGCCAGAGTGTACATGAGCTTGAAGTACTCCTTCATTTTCTCCGCGTCGGTTTGCAGGCGCTGCTTCCAGCCACTCAAGAACTGCTCATTGTTCACCTCGGTAAACGCTCTGAAGCGTTCGTCCGTGTAGATGCCATGGAACCAGCTTGCGTACTTGGCGAGCGCGCAGCCAATTCTCCAGGTCGTAAAAATGCCGGTGATGCCAAACTTTAACCCTTTGGCCCACGCCTCGATGCTCTCGTCTGACATGGACCACCAGCCGGAAAGCGATTCCTCCACTCCGCGACCCAAGTTATCCTTGAAGGGGTTGTCTCGCTGCGCTTTGGCCAGCTTCGAAAGCTCGGTGCCCGCGTTGTCGATTTGCTGATTTAGTTCGTGGGCTTTGATCCATTTCTCGTCCATTTCTGGAATCCTGGTCATGTCGAAGCCGTACGCCTCGCCCTGCTTCTTGAGAAACCCGAGGACCGAATACATTGGCCCGTTTAACACCGACGCCGGCCCCTTCCCACCAAACGCGTCACGTGCTTCGAGAGCTTTCATGGTCTCGGCGCGCACCATTGCTTCGCCAGCCTCCTTCAGTCCAATTTTTGAAGGAGCCACCGTTTGCAACATGCTGCCAACCTCTTTCTTGCCCCCCTTCAAGCTCAAGACCACGGCCGGGAGCAGAAACCAAGTCGTGCTCAAACCAAGGACGGAAGGCACGAGGTTCCATGCCGCGGGACCCACGATGTACGTTCCCGGGTTCTTCTTTGCGAGGCTCCAGATGCACTTGAGCTGGCTTGTGATTGCCTCCTTGCTAAACATTTCGGCCTCTTGAAGCTCCTGCCCTGGCTGGAACTGCCCCTCCCACGGCCCCCGTGATGGGCCTGCCACGCCTGCGGCCGCTCCTGGCGCCTGCATGCCTGTGGGTCTTGTGGGGCTTTTAGGTCTGAAGGTGAGTTGTCGTTGACTTCGTCGCGCTTCTCTGGCTTCATTTTCGCGTCCCAAAACCGGATCGGCATCCTCGCGCCCTCCCCCCTTGCGCTGCACCTTGGGCGTCACCACCGCCCCCTCCGCTGGCTCGTCTTTGGCAGGCGCGAGCTCAAACTCCGGCGCGTCATCCTCACAATATTTGCCCGCATCCACGTATAGTTGCGCCTCTTGCATGCACTTCTCGTACACCTCGGGGTCGAACATAGTCTCCAGCGCGTAAATCGCCATGTCGAGGACCTCGTGGGCCCGCCCGTACATCTGAACGTCGTCCTTGTTGGCCCCGCCGACGTCCTCGATCAACGGGTAAACCTCCAGTTTCTGCATCACGATCATGTGGCTCTTGAACAGCTTGAGTATCCGGACGGCCATCTTCGGCAGCGGCACCTCTTCAAAATTGGTGGCTTCCCCGTTCGCCCGATTGTGCGTCATGTTGATGTTCACGGCCTGCATGTAGCTCCCGTGGTACGTCTTCTCGATGAACTCGCCCACGCCCGCTTTCACCCGCTGGGCCGCCTGTTTCTCGTCGAAGTCCTCGTACAGCAATGGCCAGCGAAGGGCAAGTGGTGGGGATTCGCGCTCGGGGTTTCGTGGCGACTTTTGGCCGGGGCGACGGCGACCCGAGATCAACTGTCTCAGATCCATGCCGAGCATCGGCTTGGTATCCGAGGGCTCCCCCGTGTCGTTAGGGGAGGTGGTGGTGGTGGTGGTGGTGGTGGTTAGGGTTACGTGCTTGCTTAGGTGCTTACAACAACTGACTTATGATCAGACACGCTTCGCTCAGCCGCACGGCGCCGCACTTGCTAAACCGTTTGGCTACACCCGGGTACGGCCCGTCACCAACGGGGAAAAGCCCGCGCGCGTCGCCGCTCGCCACTGAAAGGCGGCGCAGCTGCAAGCGGATGGGGAACACCAGCGCGGACGCCATCGCCATGCCGATGCCTACCGCGCCAAGCAGCACCCGCTTTGCGCGCTGCACCGCCTCGTCCGCGTCGCGCGTCAGCTCCTCCTTGGCCGCCTTCAGCGCCTGCTCGGCCTCCTGCATCTCCTGCAGCGTTTCTGCCACGTTGGCATCGGCGATTGACTCCGCTTGGTCGCCCCCCAGTCGATTAGCCAGCCACCACTGCAACGCAGGCAGTGCGTCGCGCACGTCCTGCAGCTCTTGCTGCAGGACTGTGGGACCCGCGGGGGTGTTTTGCAGCTCTTTCTCGCGCTGCTCGAGCTGCTCGATCGTTTGCTTGAGCATCTGCACGTAGGTTGCCAAGAGCTTGGCGTTCGAGTGCTTTACCTTGGCGCGATCCAGTGCGCGTTGCGGCCCGTCCGTCCGTGCCTGCACGCGCCGTTTGTACCACGAGTCGGCGTAGTCCGCAAAGGACGGCAGCACCAGCTCGATGCCGATGGTCATTTTATCGACGGACCCATCGAGCGCGTTGGCGCAGGCCAGCGCCGCCACGATCGACTGCAACACGCGCTCGGCGTTCCAGCCGATTGAGGACACCTCGTGCGCCATCTCCATCGCGTCGGCGTCGCAGCGGTGCGCGTGCGCCAGCGCGCTCACCGTCGTCTCGTAGTCGTAGTTCAAGGGAGGGAGCCGGCCCTTGCGCGAGCGCGACACGCTCGCCAGGAAGCGTGCCCTGAATCGCGACGGCAGCTCGTCCGGCAGGATGTGCACCACATTGGGGTGCGTCGCGCTCTCCTCGTTTGCCTGGAAGGGCACGCGCTCCAGGCACCGCAGCGACGGCTCGAGGCGCACACGGAGGGCGTCGCTGCCGGGGTTAGGGTCCGCAACGTTCACGTTTTCGTACTCGTACCGCATCACCACCAGGTCGAACAGGCCGAACACGTAGTCCAGGTGCCTCCCAAGGACTGGAACGCTCCCAAACATCGGCACCGGGCACGGCGGCAGCGTCGGCGCGGGCCGCGAGTCGCCAAACCCAAACGGCACGTAGAACGCGACGCCCTCCTTGCCGGTGCGCGTTAGCTTGGTTGCCAGGCCATCGATCTGGATATTCTCCATGTCGTTCGCCAGGCCCAGTACGTCGTGGTCGATGCGCAGGCTCGCGGTACGGAACCGCATCGCCGCCAGCAGGTCCGCGGCCGACTCGATCCGCTCATCGTTCCACTCCTGCAGCGGCGCCTCGGCGAGTGCGCTTGCGTACATGGCACCCTCCTCGTCGCTCATCAAGCGCGCAGACGCGTACGCGGCCACCATCGCGCGCCTCGCGGGCACGTCGTCGTAGGGCAGCAGCTCCGTGGCGCGAAGGAATGCGGCCACGCAGTCGGCGCGGTCTCCAAAGAGCGACGCCAACGGCTCGTGCGGCAGACGCACGGGCACGGCGCGCTCGAACACGCCGGCCACGCGCACCGCCGCCGCCGCCGCGCTGCGCACCACCGGCGTCATCACGGCGCGTACCTCGAAGTCGTCGCGCGCAAAGAGCAGTCGCGCAAGCAGGTGCGCGGCGTCCCGCCCCGCGAGCGTCGCGTGGAAGGCAATGTCCGAGACCTCGGGAGCAACGTCGTCCTCGCTACCGTCGCCCAGGTCGGTCTGGTCGCGCACGGTGAATACCGAAAGCAGGTGGTTGCCCAGGGCGCGTAGCCGCGCCGTGGCGCGGCTCGACGCCTGCTCGAGTATCTGCAATTGCTCGCGCTCTGGGTCGCTGCGCTGGTGCAGCGCGACCAGCTCGCTGGCCCACAGGTCGCCAAAGACCTGGCACGCAAACAGGTCCTCGCTCTTGTGCTTGAGGCCGAGCGCCTCGAGGATGGATTTGTCGCACTTCTGCTGCGCGCGCTTGACGACGAAGCGGATGCACCGCAACGACTCCTCCGTGAACCGCGACACGGCGCCGGCGAACTGGATGTCGATGGGCGTTGTGAGCGCGAGCGTCGAGAAGCACGCGTCGCCTTCTCGGTGCGGTGGCGCGTTGTACTTGTTGATGGACGCGCACTCCACCTTGAGCAACACGCGCGTGTCGGAGCGCGCTTCCCAGTGTGGCACGCGACGACGAAGGTACCGCTCCCCGCCCTTCAGGGTGGCACTCAGCACCTGCGAGGCATCGTGGTAGCCGGTGTGCTCGCGCACGATGCTGGTGAGCGTCTCCACGTCTACGTGCTGCATCGAGAACTGTTGGCCGACGCCAAACAGGTAGCTGAAGTGGGACACCCCCACGCGCTGCGGCAGGTGGCGCGTCCACGCGATGGGGCGTTCGGGACGCGCCTTTGGCTGGCCTTTGGATTCGATGGCGCGTTCCATGCGTTCCTTCAGCTTCCACCCGTTCCCCGTCTCCTTCAGAAAGCAGTCAAGGAGTTGCCCAATGGAGGCCTTTGCTCTCAAAAGGTCTCGCTGGTTGGCTTGCTCAAACTCGGCAAAGTCTTGCTCCTTCACACCGAGGAGCTTGGCCGCGGCGTCGCGTATTGAACTCTTGGACAATATACCCGAGGCGGACACCGTCCTCCGCACCATCCCTTCCGCAGCCTCCACCATCATCTCCCCTGGCCGGAACACGGCCCAGTACAGCAGGCTTTCGAGGCGCGTTTTTTCTGACACCAGGATCTTGTGCAGGCGCTTGAGCGCCTTCTGGATCCGGTCGATGTCGTCCAACGCGCCCACGGAGGCGCTGCCCAAGTAGTACGCGTCCTCGCGATGGCACCGGATCTCGTGGCGCACCGACGTGGCGTCGCTTGATGCGCACTCGAAAGAGTTGTCCGCATCGATCGTGATGTGCAGCGCGGTTTGCGCCTTTCGTTCAAACAGCAAGTCGCCCGAGTCAAACAGTCCATAGTCTGCGTTTCTTTTTGAGGCCTTCTCCGAGACGAGCCAATCCCATAACAACTTTTCAGAGTGTCCAAATGCGCTTTGTGCCGCCGTGGTCCGCAACCGGTCCCTGCTCTCGTCGCGCCCAAGCAGGGGCAGGCTGAATGCGGCCTTCCCCGCCTTCCCTTCGGGGCCATCGTTACCACCACCGCTGTCTCCATCACTGTCGCGGCTGCCCCTGAGCGCCCCGAGCGTTTCGAGCACCTTGGCCAGCTCCCGGAGGTTGAAGCTGACCCGCTCCGGTTTTGGAACGGGTTCTTTGGTTAGCAGGCCCCAGACGTAGCCGGCAAAGATCGATCCATACAGGTTGGGGTCTAGGTACGGAATTGTGGTGCCCTTGGAGATGGCGGCCATGATGGATTGCAAGACGGCAGCCTTTGGTGCACTGCTCGCCAGTGTTGATGCGGCGGCGAGGCTGTAGAAGACAATGTTTGTGAAGCTTTTGAGGACCTCCGAAGACCATGGCACATTGTCGACCACTGCATTGACAACGGGGCCAAGCGCGACACCAAGGCCATTCAAACTGTTGGGGCTCACGCCTTGGGCCTGTGTGAGCTTCTTGTACAGCGTTTTCATGATGTTTGTAGCGTACTGCACCTTGAATTGGGTTTCCTTCATGCGCTTAAATCGATCGTCGAAGATGCGCACGACCGGCATCGCCTGGTAGGGGATTGGGTACGGCGCAAACGTGGCGTAGCTGCGCACGTCGGACACGCGGTGCGGATACAGGATTCGCTCGGACAGGAGTACGGAGTCGTGCACGGCCTTGCCCGCGGCGTCGACCAGCGTTTGCCACAGGCCCACGCGCACGCTCCGCAACGGGCGCTGGCCGTCCTCGAGGGCGCATACAATGGCAAGCGGCGAGAGGATGCGCTGCATCGTCTCTTCATCACGGTGCAGCCCGGCGTGCCAGTACAGCCGGTGGTCGGTGCCCTCCGAGTGGTGGCCGTCGAGGAAGAGTTGGACCGCGCCATTCCGCTTGCGCAGCTGCACGACAATCTGCGGCGGGCCGGCCACGGCCGCCTTGAAGGACGAGTAGGCCTCGTCCACCGACAATGGCTTCAGCTTCACGTACTCCGCCTCCGAGCGCTCGAGCGTCATGACGCGGTCGGCGGTGTCAGCATCATCATCGTCGCCATCATCGCCCGCCACAACCCCGGCCGACGTGAACAGCGCGGTGGCGGCGATGCCCTCGCACTCCGATTCGGGCGTGGCCATTGCGCGCACGCGGCCCCCACGCACCCATATCAGGAGCGCCGGGGCGCGCACCTTATCTGGTACAGCGCGCCAGATAAGCACGCGCCGCGCGCCTCATAGCAGCGGGGGCCGTGTGGGCGACGAGGAGGCGGTTGCGTGCCATGACCACCACCCACGCGGAGGACGTGCGTGCCCTCGCCGCGCAGCTGGACGCCGAGATCGAGGCGCTCCGCGGCTTTGCAGACCGATCGCAGGAGGTGCTGGAGGGCACCAACGCGCCGGCAAACGCCCCGCAGCTCGTGCAGGAGGCGGTGCTCGACCCCGCGGTGGACCACACCAACTTTGGCACGTGGATCAAGCGCAAGATCGAGGACGTGATGCCCACTCTCTGCGACGCCGACAAGACGACGATGATCGCGGCGTTCAAGATCGCCTTTGGGGTCGCGGTCACCGCCTACCTGCTGTCGCAGCGCACGTACGACCAGGAGCCGTGGGGCGAGGACGCGATGTGCGATCGCAACACCTCCTGGCCGCCAAACGAGTCCCCCTGGATCACGGAGCCGTCGGCGCCGCTGGTGCCGCCCAGCTGGTGGGAGCGCGCGCGCGAGCAGCTCGGCAAGCACCAGCTCGCGGAAGAGTTCCGGAGCATCACGCCGCGCTTCCTGAGC
>MDTG01012584.1_pt1 | contig 23757 bp, 24 predicted proteins | sample 811421 | NCBI WGS metagenome assembly MDTG01 (sample SAMN05326645, study PRJNA326480) | marine metagenome | isolation source: seawater | place: Pacific Ocean: South East | collected 2011
ATAGTGAGCCTATCACGGGTTGTTTTTAACTTTCGGCGGTTTGTAACTGACTGAGCTTAAAAGCTCTGAACCACTCACCCTCCTACCGGACACTAGATATAGTGTCTATTTGCAATGAAAACGTCAACAGATAGTTGCACGAAAAGGGAATTTTTTTTTACCTTCTAAATTAATGTAATAATTTCAATGCTTTATGGATGTTCGGCGATGGCAGTTTTAAAAGCGATTTCGAATCACTCATCCACTAACTTATCCACAGGAGAACAAATCGTGCAAATCAGTTGAGGTCATTTACCCTTTTGCGGCAGAAACCGCACTAGCACCCACGCCACACTGACAACATGACCGAGCACAAAAATCGGCAGACTCCACATAAGGGCAATGCGCTTTTGCTTCTCATGGGCAAAAATCACTGCCCCCATGCAAATACCGCCCAGCATGACATCGGCCAAAGCGACCAACCCCCACGGCTCGGCCAAAACATTGTCAAAACCGCTGCCACCAACGCTGCGATAGGCTTGCCAGCACAAAGCCAGGAATAAAAGCCCGGCCAATGCGACTATGGCTTTACTGATATTTGCCGTTCTATCTGCCATATCATGTCCTTTCCTTTTATCGTTTTACGCTGTAAGGACATGTGCGGTTCAGCTTTTACTGCGGCAAAATAAAAGGCCGCAGAGCAGAACCCCGCGGCCTTTCAAAATTGATAAAACAAACGGCGCTAGAGCACTTCAAACAGACCGGCAGCACCCATGCCGCCGCCAATGCACATTGTGACAACGACATTTTTGGCACCGCGGCGTTTACCCTCCATCAACGCATGGCCGACCAAACGCGCGCCGGTCATGCCATAAGGGTGACCGATGGCAATAGAGCCGCCATTGACATTATATTTCTCATTATCAATGCCCAGCTGGTCACGGCAGTAAAGCGCTTGGCTGGCGAAAGCTTCATTGAGCTCCCACAAATCAATATCATCGACTTTCAGGCCATGGCGTTCCAACAGGCGCGGCACGGCAAATACCGGACCGATGCCCATTTCATCAGGCTCGCAACCGGCAACCGCAAAACCTTTAAACGCACCCAGCGGCTCAACACCGCGACGCTCGGCTTCTTTGCCTTCCATGACAACCACAGCGGCTGCACCGTCAGACAATTGCGAGGCATTACCGGCCGTGATGAATTGGTCTTCGCCACGCACCGGCTGCAGACCGGCCAGGCTTTCCAGTGTCGTTTGCGGACGGTTACACTCATCGCGTTCAACCGTGCAGTCGACGATTGATTCTTCGCCGGTCTCTTTATTGACCTGCTTCATCTTGGTTTCCATCGGCACAATCTCATCTTTAAAGAGACCGGCATCTTGCGCGGCCGCCATGCGTTGCTGGCTTTGCAGCGCATATTCGTCTTGCGCTTCGCGGCTGACATTATAGCGATCGGCAACAATATCGGCCGTTTCAATCATCGGCATCCACAAAGCGGGATAGCTGCCGAGCAGTTTTTCTTCGGTGATATTATTGTAATTGGCGCCCTGCATTTGCACCATGGAAATGCTTTCCACACCGGCACCGATTGTCACCGGCACATTTTCATTCATCACGCGACCGGCAGCCATGGCAATGGTTTGTAGACCTGACGAGCAAAAACGATTGACCGTGACACCTGATGTAGTGACCGGACAACCGGCCCAAATGGCGGCCAAGCGACCGACATTTTGACCGGTTGCTCCTTCCGGCGTGCCGCAGCCCATAATCACGTCTTCAACATCCCCCGGCTCAATACCGGCGCGCTCAATAGCGTGCTTAATGGCGTGGCCGCCCATGGCGGCACCATGTGTCATGTTAAATCCGCCACGGCCGGATTTGGCCAGACCGGTGCGCGCGCTCGATACGATTAACGCTTCTCTCATAATTGACTCCCTTTGTTCAAAAATGCCTTTAAAACTGGCGCGATATTGCGCCAAGAACGTAACATTTTCAATGCCATAAAGTGATTTATCCATAAACCTTTGGTCGATTTACGAAAATTAAGCGTCACGAAGGTAAAAATGGCGCGTTGTCGCAGACAAACAACAAGATACAACAAGAATAAGACCAGACGGCATGAAACGCTTTGCCGGTTTTTTCGAAAACTGAAACCGCACAGCATAATTCCGCCACAATCAAATGCCACCAAAACAATATGAGAAAAAAACAATCACGCCTGTTTAAAACCTCCCGCTTGGGTGACGCGCTTTTGCTGGTTCTGCTCGTACTTGTTTTGCTCGGCTTTCCTCTCCTATCGGCTGGGGCGCAAGAATTTTCAAAACCCGATAATGACCGTCTCAAGCAAATGCTGACACCGCTGCAATATGCCGTCACCCAAGAAGACAAAACCGAACCGCCTTATCGCAATCCTTATTGGGATGAAAAAGCACCAGGCATTTATGTCGATGTGGTGTCGGGCGAAGCGCTATTCTCATCGCTTGATAAATATGACAGCGGCACAGGCTGGCCCAGTTTCACCCGGCCACTGGAAGCGCGGTCCATTGTCGAGCGCGATGATTGGAAATTATTCGTCAAGCGTATTGAAGTGCGTTCGAAGCTGGCCGACAGTCATTTGGGTCATGTTTTTGATGACGGGCCGGCCCCGACGGGCTTGCGCTATTGTGTCAACTCCGCTGCCTTGCGCTTTGTGCCGCTGGCCGATATGGAACAACAGGGCTATGGCAAACATCTGTCCGCCTTTGAAAAAGCAGGCTTCAAATTATGAGCAGCCTTTTTCAATCCGCGCTCTAATCTCATAGCGCACAAGGTCGGGCATTTCCATCGGCAGGAAATGCGTTGATCCGTCAATCACGGTGATTTTCTTTTCCTGCTGCAACGCATGAAATGCGGCGCGCGCACGCGTCGTAGAACCTTGCTCAGCTATTAATAAGGTAAACGGTACGGTGAGGCGGCGAATATGGCGATTGCAATTCAATTGCGGGCCTTTGAAATTGGCTGCTTCCCAATGCGGCGCACAAGCCAAGCGAAGGCCGTCATCGTGCGGCAACAAACCGCCATCCAGATAAGCGTCCAAAAACCCGTCCTGCCAAGTGGTGAAAGCACCGCGCCCGGCATAGGCCTTTTTGGCCGTTGCTCTATCGGGCCATAAGGCGCGTCTTCTGGCCGCCATTTTGGCCAATTGCAAACCGCCATGGCGACCGGTCAGACGCATGATCATCATCCCAATGGGGCCGATGCGCGGCACAATGACCGGATCGGCAAGCACAAGACCGGCGACCAAATCAGGCCGCGCGGCAGCGGCAAAAACCGAGGTAAAGCCACCCATGGAATGGCCGCCCAGCCAGATTTTACGCCCGTGCTTATTGGCCAAATGCTCGATTAAGGCAACAAGATCGCGGCCATAAATATCCCAACCGGTCATTTTCTCGGGCGCGGCGCGTAGGGTGCTGCGGCCATGACCCCGCGCATCCCATGCGTAAATGTCAAATTTGTCGGCCAATGGCGTTAATAGCGGCCGATAAGTTTGACCGTTAAACCCATTGGCATGCGCCCAATGCAAAATCGGTCGGTCTGAGACATTATTTTGCCAATGATAAAGGGCGAGATGCCCTGAATTGTCATGCGGCAAGGCAAAGGCGGATTGGTTAACCATAGAGTTTCCTTCTGTGCGGGAATATGCATCGCGCGACCAAAAAGGCAAGCCAGCGACTGAAGCGCGCCGCGCCTTGAGCGCGAAAAGGCGGCGGTTTGCTAGGCAAAATGCCGATAATATGCTAGGGCGTGCCTAGTTAGCGTTTCTGAACTGTGAAAGGCGCGGCCGAATGCAAATCTATCTGCCGATTGCAGAAATGAGTGCCAATATTATGACCCTTATCGGCATGGGCGGTTTGGTCGGCTTTATGTCCGGCATGTTTGGAGTCGGCGGCGGCTTTTTGATGACCCCTTTATTGATTTTCATCGGTGTGCCACCCGCCGTGGCAGTGGCCAGCGAAGCCAATCAAATAGTTGCCTCTTCCGTTTCCGGCGGTCTCGCATATTGGCAGCGCCGCGCCATCGATGTGCCTATGGGATTGATTTTAATGGTTGGCGGTCTTGTCGGCTCCTATAGCGGGGTGCAGCTTTTCAAAGCACTGCGCGCGCAAGGGCAGGTCGACTTATTGATTTCACTGTCCTATGTGGTGTTTCTATCAGTCATCGGCGCGCTCATGTTGCGCGAGAGCATTCAAGCGTTAAATGCGCGCCGCCGCGGCAATCCGGTGCGGGCGCGTCGCCCCGGTCAACATAGCTGGATATTGGGGCTGCCCTTTCGCATGCGTTTTCGCCGCTCCAAGCTCTATATCAGCGTCATACCGCCGATTATCATTGGGTTTTTTGTTGGCATGATGTCAGCTATTATGGGGGTTGGCGGCGGCTTTATCATGGTGCCGGCGATGATCTATATTTTACGCATGCCGACCAATGTGGTTATCGGCACCTCACTGTTTCAAATCATTTTTGTTACCGCCTCGGTAACCGTCTTTCACGCAGTGGAAAACCAGACCTTGGATATTGTGCTCGCCGCTTTGTTGATGATTGGCGGGGTTATCGGCGCGCAAATCGGTGTGTTTATCGGTCAACGTTTACAGGGTGATCAATTGCGTGCGCTTTTGGCACTGATAGTGCTGGCCGTCGGGGCGCGGCTGCTGTTTGACTTGGTGGTTGAGCCACAAGAACTTTACTCAATGTCCACCATGTCATCTCTCTCGGGAGAGTCACGATGAGGCATTGCATTACCACCATAGGTTTGGCCCTGCTGCTGGCCAATGCGCCGGCACAGGCCAATGTGCTGGTCACAGATTTATCGAAAGACCAAATATCCATTCGCGGTGATTTCGCCGGCGAGACCTTATTGCTGTTTGGCGCCATTGACCCGACGCCTCATGGGCCGGTTGATGGCGTGGTAGTGGTGTTGCGCGGCCCCGGCGAGACCCTTACCTTGCGCAAAAAACGAAAAACGCTCGGTATTTGGATTAACCAAAAAGCTTATCGCATGGGCCCCTTACCAGGCTTTTTGGCAACCGTCAGTTCCGCTCCCCTCGCAGCTTTGGCGCCGCTTGAAGAAAGGCGGCAACTGAATATCGGGGCCGAGCAATTGGATGCGACGCTTATTCCGGGCGCCACCGGTCGGGCCGAGAAACAAGCGGCAATGCAAGCTTTTGTCCGGCTCAAGCGCGCCGATGCGCTGTTTGCCGAAGACCCACAAGCGGTTGAGATCATAAATGAACGACTGTTTCGTGCCGAGATAAAACTGCCGGCAGGTATGCCGGTTGGTCGGTATATAACTGAATTTTTTGCCTTCAAGAACGGCAGCATTGTCGGCTATCGCACCGGCGAATTGCCGGTTGATATTGTCGGCGCGGGACACATATTGGGGGAAGCGGCGCATAAGCAATCGCTGCTTTATGGCCTGTCAGGTGTCGCTTTGGCGGTATTTATGGGCTGGAGTGCAGCGGCAATTTTCAGGCGGCGATAATGGACGGGTTTTTGGCTTCGGCATTGGCAGCATTTTTCGGCGGGGCGCTGAGTTTTCTCTCACCTTGTGTCTTGCCGCTCGTGCCAGGTTATTTATGTTTCGCCGCCGGATTGCAATTTTCAGAATTGAGCGCACTGGAAGAAAAAGGAGAAGCGACGCGCCGTGTATTCCCCGGCGCCATGGCTTTTGTCGGCGGCTTCTCAGCCGTCTTTATCGCTTTGGGCGCGGGCGCCGCGGCGATAAACCCTTTATTACTCGCTTATCAGGCCGAACTGGCTTATCTCGCCGGCGGCGCGATTATCATTCTGGGCCTGCACGTCGCCGAACTTATTCATATTCCGCTTTTGGCGCGCGAGGCGCGCCTGCAGGACAATATGGCCGTGCACCAATCGCATGCGCCGCTTGTCGCCGCCTTTATTATGGGGTTGGCCTTTGCCTTTGGCTGGACACCCTGCATCGGGCCGATACTGGCAACGATTTTAGCCCTCGCCGCGGCGCGCGATAGTCTTGGCGAAGGGGTCATTTTGCTGACCATATATGCAGCCGGCCTTGGCCTGCCGTTTATTCTTGCCGCGCTCGGCGTCGGGCGTTTCCTTGCCGCCAGCCAAAAGATTAAAGCCAATATGGTCTGGGTAACACGCGGCGCTGGTGGCTTATTGGTGGCGACCGGCGTGCTGTTAATGCTCGGCAGCCTGCAAAGCCTTGCCTCTTATTTGCTTGATTGGTTTCCCTTCATGGCGACGCTTGGTTAAGGGATAAATATGGCTTTTTTTCGCGATCGCTTGTCCACCACTCCACGCACGGCCTTGGGGCTCGGCTTGGCAGGGCTCATTCCTTTTATCAGTGGCGGTATCGGCGTCTGGGTCAGCGCGCTCGGCGATATTCGTTTCGCCCTGCCGCTCGTCATGATTGCCTACGGTTGTCTCATTGCGGCTTTTCTTGGCGGGGTGCGCTGGGGTGCCGCTATGCAAAATAATGAAACTGACCATTTGCCGCGGCACCTCATCATTGCCATTATGCCAACCTTGATTGCCTTGACTGCCTTCATGCTGCCCGTGCCGCAGGCTTTTACTCTGTTGATTGTCTTATATGTCGCGCAATGCGTTTTGGATTTGAACGCCGTTCAGCAAGACCATTTGACCGATTGGTATGCCCCTTTGCGGCTTTTGCTGACCGCCATTGCCGCGATTTCAATGACCTCAATATTGGTGCATGTGCTGACCCATTAAGCAGCATTAGCGCGCTCGGTCGGGCAAGAGCCGGTTCGGCTGGATGGCGGCGAGCCGCGCCGCACCGACCAAAACCGCCTGATAATCTGTACCGTCAAACAGCCCGTCAAAAGCTGCATCGCGCACATTGAGACTGCCGGTCAGAGCTCCGAAAGCGGGCAAAATGGCGCGCTGCGCATCATGCACGAAACAGCGGCGGCGCAAATTGCGTCCACGCTGGCGCAACTTGGCGCAGGGGTGCAAATGGCCAGCCAATTCACCGGCTTCAAAACTGTCGCCGCGCGCCATCGGCTCATGACGCATCACCAAATTTACATCGCGAAATATCTCCATTGCCGTGCCGGGCAGGCCGATGGGTGGAGTCGAATCATGATTGCCGGTCACCCAAACCGTATTCACCGAGCCGGTCAAACGCACCAATTCTGCGCGGTCGGTTTGCGACATGCGGCTGGGCCAATCATCATCGTGAAACGCATCACCCAAAGAGACGAAAGCTTGCGGTCTGAATTGTTCAAAGGCAGCGGCCAGGCGCTGCAAGCTCGCCGCCGTATCATAGGGCGGCAAAGCGACACCGCGCCGCGCAAAAGCCGAGGCTTTCTCAAAATGCAAATCGGCGACAATCAGCATGTCTCTATCTGGGCGATATAGCGCGCCTGACACATCTGCTATCAGCTTCGCGCCATTGACAATAAACTCATAGTATCTCGACACGACCGACCTCCAAACCTTGCGTCGCCTCGCGCACCAAATCATCATGGCGGCTCGCCGCCTCGCCCAACAAGTCATCATCAGCCGCACCGCGCACCGGCTCTTTACCCATTTCCATCAAAAGCGGAACGGCAAGCGGCGAGATATGGCTAAGCCGTCTCAACATCAGCTTGCCGTCGATCCGCGCCAACATAGCGCCGAGCCGTCCAATATCCAGCAAGCCGGTCGCCGCATCGGCGCGCGCCGCTTGCAAGAGAATATGGTCGGGCTCATGGCTGCGCAAAACATCGAAAATCAAATCGGCCGAAAAAGTCACTTGGCGACCGGTCTTTTCATGGCCCGGCATGTTTTTTTCAATCAGGCCGGAAATCATCGCGCAATCGCGAAACGTGCGTTTCATCAGCGCCGATTCATCGAGCCAGGCTTCCAAATCATCGCCAAGCATATCTTGCGCAAATAAGGACTCCAGCGTCAGCTTTTCTTGTTCAACCATCAGCCCGATATCGCGCAAGCCCCATACAGCCAACCCATAATCATTGGCGACAAAGCCCATCGGCCGCGCGCCCATGCGTTCCATGCGCCGCGTCAGCAACATGCCCAAAGTCTGATGCGCCAACCGCCCCTCAAATGGATAGGCGGTCATATAAAAGCGCGCGCCACGGGCAAAGCTTTCAACCAGCAGCGTATCTTTTTTCGGCAGGGCCGAAAAATCCCGCTGCATGGCCAACCACTGCGCCACTTGCGGCGGCAAATCGCGCCAGCTTTTCGGGTCAGACAGCATGGCGCGCACGCGTTCAGCCAAATGAGTGGAAATGGGGAATTTACCGCCTTGATAGCTTGGCACTTTCGGGTCGGCATGATAAGCACGCGATACCAAGGCCTCCGTATCGCGCACCGCTTCCAGTCGCAAAGTTTCACCAGCAAAAACAAATGTGTCGCCGGGCGCCAAAGCGGTCAGGAAATATTCTTCCATCTCGCCCAAAACACGCCCGCCGCTTAGGGGCCGTTTACTTTTTTTCGGGCGCGTCAGCCGCACTTTTAACATCGGCGCTTCAACAATCGTACCGACATTCATGCGATAGCGTGTCGCCAATCGCGGATGCGCCAGCCGGTAACTGCCGTCTTTTTCTCGCCGCAGACGGGCATAGCGGTCATAGGTTTTGAGCGCATAGCCGCCGGTGGCGACAAAATCGATAATGCGATCAAAAACTGCTCGTGGCAAATCATGATATGGCGCGGCGCGGCACACTTCTTCATAGAGACGGTCAGGATGGAATGGCGCGTGACAGGCAGTGCCGAAAATATGCTGGGCCAATACATCGAGCCCGCCGGTGCGCATCATGGTGCCGTCTTGCTCGCCAGCGGCAACGCTTTCCCGCGCTGCTTTGCATTCAAGCACTTCAAACCGATTGGACGGCACCAATAAAGCGGCAGAGGCTTCGTCAAAGCGGTGATTGGCGCGACCGATACGCTGCGCCAAACGGCTCGCGCCTTTTGGCGCACCAACATGAATGACCAAATCAACCGCGCCCCAATCAATGCCCAAATCGAGCGTTGAGGTGCAGACAACGGCGCGCAATTGACCGGCCGCCATGGCGGCTTCCACTTTGCGGCGGCGCTCTGGCGCCAGCGAGCCATGATGCAAAGCAATTTCCAACCCGCTTTCATTGAGCGCCCATAATTCACGAAACACCATTTCCGCTTGCGAGCGCGTATTAACGAACACCAAAGAGGTGTCGGCGCTCTGAATGGCGTTCAGCACATCGGCCATGGCATGACGCGCCGTATGACTGCCCCAAGGCAAGCGCTCTTTAGTATCCAAAATCGACAATGCCGGTGACGCGCCCGGCGTGCCCTCTATCAGCAGCGCTTCTTCCCCGCCCTCGTCTTGCGGCGTCAAAAAGCGCCGCAAAGCTTGTTTATCGGCGACCGTTGCCGACAGGCCGAGCCGCTTGGCTTTGGGTGCCAGCCCGGCCAAGCGCGCCAGACCCAGCGCCAGCAAATCACCGCGCTTATTGGGGGCCAGCGCGTGCAGCTCATCAATAATGATGGTGTCGAGCGCAGCAAAATAATCATCCGCTTCGGGCCAGCTCAGCATCAGCGCCAATTGCTCCGGTGTGGTCAGCAAAATATCGGGTGGATTTTTCTTTTGACGGGTTTTGCGATTTTGCGGCGTGTCGCCGCTGCGCGTCTCAATCGTAATATCCAACGCCAGTTCCTCAACCGGCTGCATGAGATTGCGCTGAATATCAACGGCCAGCGCTTTCAAGGGCGACATATATAAAGTGTGCAGCTTGCCGCTTGCGCCTTTTTCTACCATAGCTTCAAGGCTAGGCATAAAACCGGCCAGCGTTTTACCGCCACCGGTCGGGGCAATCAGCAGCACGTCATGACCGGCACGCGCGGCTTGCCAAAAAGCGGCCTGATGGGTGCGCGGCCGCCAGTTGCGGGCGCGAAACCACGCATCAAATTGCGGCAAAAGTTTTTGCGTATCGGCCATTGGCCGATTATACGCCCTCATAAGCAGTGCGGGAAACTATCTGCCCAAATGCGCCGCCAAGTCGCGGGCCAGTTGCATACTCGCCGCCTCGGCTGCATTAGAGGCACGGCACATGCACAAAAAACTATGTGTCAATTCGCCAAAGCAATAATGCGTCACCTGATTACCGACCGCGCCGAGGGCTTCCGCAAATTCATTGCCCTGATCGCGTAACGGGTCAAACCCAGCCGTGGCGATAATAGCCGGCGGCAATTTCTGCAAGTTTTCATTATGCAGCGGATTGGCCCATGCATGATCGATATTCTTTTCGTCGGGAAACACATTGGCGTTGAACATTTCCATTGTTGCGCGGCTCAGCGGAAACATATTGGCGCAGCTATCCATTGATCCACCCGCTTGCGTATCCGTGCTGACCCAAGGATAGACCAGCAATTGCGCAGCCGGCTGCGGGGTTTTTTCAACCTGCGCCTTGTCGCGCAAAATCTGGCACATAACAGAGGCAATAAGACCGCCCGCACTGTCCCCGGCCAGCGCAATGCGCCGACGGTCAATGCCCAGCATGTGCGCTTCTTCGTGCACATAATCCCACAGCGCCAAACCGTCTTCAATGGGGGCCGGAAAAGCGTGTTCCGGGCATAAACGATAATCCAGCGTAATCACTTTAGCGCGACACTCATCGGCCAAAAGCGAGCAGAAATAATCATCAGTCAAATGGTGCATTATCACCAAGCCGCCCTGATGGAAAAACAAAATGGCGGGGTCGGTATCGCTGGACCGCTTCGGCTCGTAAATGCGCGCTTTCAGCGTCGCCGTGGTCAAGGGTAATTCAACATCGCGAATTTTGACACGGCGACGGCGTTTCGGGGCAATGGCATCAAAAGCGTTCCCCGCTTCGCGAATTTGCACCAAGCTCGGTGTCGCATCGCCCTGCGCGGCTGCTCGCTGCGCCGCCAAATTGGCAAGAATTTGAATATTGGCGTCCATGGCAAATCCATCGACCGCAATCGGCGGTCCGGCCATTTTGCGCACCAGCCGATGCGGCGCCCGCCGCAAAGCGCTGAGAATCAAATTTTGAACACTCACCCGACTTGCCTCCCTAGGAAGGCATTAGACTATTTAATTTCGCCCGCCGTCAATGGTACCGTCACTGCCACGCATAAAAAGGTTGGTGGCAAATCGCGCCGCGCTTTGCGGATCAATCTTATCGCCCTGCATAATCTCATCGAGAATGGAAAAGGCAACACCGCCAAGCGCGGCGGTCAGCAAAGCCGCGTCATTTTGTGGAATCATGCCAAGCTTCATGGCGCGCTCAATATCCTTCTGCATTTCCGCCAAACCGGCCGTGACTTGCGGCCCACGCATATTAATATTGCCGCCATCGCGCCCGCGATTGGAGCGCACCAAATGATAGGTCTCGGGATTTTCCGCATAATAGCTGAAATAAGTAAGATAGCTGGCTTCGATAAATTGCTCAAAATTATCGGCCTCTTGGCGTGCCGCTGACAAAAGCGCGCGCAATTCTTCGCCGCTTTCTTTCGTCAGCGCTTCAAACACCTCTTCCTTATTGTTAAAATAATTATAAAAAGTGCCCGTCGCAAGCGCAGTGCGGCGAATAATTTCGCGCACCGTCGCGCCACCGTAACCCAGCTCAGCAAATACGGCGCGAGCCGCTTGCAAAATCGCGACGCGATTGCTGGCCCGCTTGCTGGCGCGCTTGCCATCGCGTTTCGTCGACAGCGCATTTCGGATTTCAATATTCATTTACTCAACTTAGGACAATCATATGAGAAAACCAAACCAGCGCTATTGATTACTCAAGAAATTGTGCAGCCAATTCAGGCGGGCGACAAATGACGGCCGTCTTGCCGTTGGTAACCAAAGGTCGTTCCAGCAAAATCGGATTATCGACCATCGCCTTAATCAACGCAGTTTCGTCATTTTCATCTTTCAAACGCAATTCTTTATATACCGCTTCTCCGGTGCGCATAATGGCGCGCGCATCGCCTTCGCTTCTGGCCAGCAAGTCTTCCAACTCAGCTACTTCAAGGCCGGTTTTCAAATATTCGACCATGTCAAAATCAGCGCCAGCCTCGGTCAATATAGCCAAGGCCTGCCGCGATTTGGAACAACGCGGATTATGATAAATTTTCAAACTCACTTTGCGTCCTGTACATCACGGCCAATCGCCTCTTCAATATGGGTAAATCCGTCAGCGCGCAAGCGCGCCGCCAAATCGCGCTTCATGCGCGCCACCAGCCCCGGCCCTTCATAAACCAAGCCGGTATAAAGCTGCACCAAAGAGGCACCGGCGCGAATTTTTTTATAGGCCTCAGCCGCCGACGACACGCCGCCGACGCCGATAAGGGTCAGCTTGCCGCCAGCAGCTCTATAAACGGCGCGCAGCATATCGGTTGCCGCGTCGAAAAGCGGCGCACCCGATACGCCGCCTGCCTCATCGGCATATTTTGCTCCCGCCACACCATCGCGCGCCAGCGTCGTATTGGAAATAATCAGCCCGTCAATATTTTCGGCCAGTGCCAGTTCGGCCAAGCCAATGGCTTCTTCATGGCGCATATCGGGTGCAATTTTGACCAGCACCGGAATATCGGGAGCAGCGACGCGCACGCGGCGCATAATTTCCTCAGCCGCTGCACCGCTTTGCAAATCGCGCAAGCCCGGCGTATTGGGCGATGAAATATTGACAGTGAGATAATCGGCAATAGCGGCAAACCGCGCCGCACCGGCTTCGTAATCGGCAATGCGGTCTTCGGCCTCCTTATTGGCGCCGATATTGACGCCAACGGGTCGCGCAAATGTCATGCTCTCCAGCCTTTTTGACGCCGCCATTTGGCCCTGATTGTTAAACCCAAGGCGATTGATGAGCGCCCCCGCTTGCGCCAGACGAAACACGCGCGGGCGCGGATTGCCCAGCTGCGGCAAGGGCGTCAGCGTGCCTATTTCGGCAAAACCGAAACCGATGCGATGGACGCCTTTTATTGCCACCCCGTCTTTGTCAAAACCTGCTGCCATGCCGAACGGATTAGCAAAATCAAGGCCGATAATATGTTGCGCCAAAATCGCCTCATCTTGCGGCGGCACCCCCAAGCGTCCAAGCATTTGCAGGCTGCTTAAGGTCAGCCCATGCGCCGTTTCGGGCGGCAGGCTGAACAGCAGAGGACGCAGCAAACGATACAGGCTCATGCAGCTGCTCCATTTAAAAAAGCGGTCAGGCCGTTGCGTACCGAATTTAATTTGAACCGCGCGGCCACCATATCTTTGCTGAGCGGCCCATAAAGATGCGGAAACAGCCCCCCGTCACGCGATAGCTCCCAGCGCAAGGCCGCGCCGCAAGCCGCTACATCCACTGCCAAAATCATCAAATCATCATGGCCTGAAAAATGTGCATCCAAAGTCGGCTCCAATTGCGCAGCGGTGGAGAAATGCACAAAGCCGTCAGCCGCATCACTACCGACGGGCGCGAGGCTGGCATTGCGCTGCAATTGCGCATCGGCCGCAATAGTCAAGATTTTGTAAATCATCTGCGCCATAGAGCAGGGATAGCAGGATTCCTAAGCCGACAGCAATTTGCCGTCGCGCCCCGCCGCGATAAGCGCACAGGTTTTTTCCAAGCCATAGAGCGCTGCGAAAGAGCCGAAACGCGGGCCCTGGCTTTGCCCCAAGAGAATTTCATAAAGCGCTTGAAACCAGCCGCGCAAATTTTCTTCAAAATACGCCATGCCGGTGGCATAAACTTCCGTCTGAATGGTTTCACCATCCGTATTTTGGGGCAGCGCTTCAAGACGCGCCAGCAAATCATCGAGAGCGGTTTTTTCTGCCTCACTGGCGGCCCGATAGGTTTTATTGGGCGCGACAAAATCGCGATAATAGGCCAAAGCATAATCGGTCAATCGGTCGAGAAACGGATGCGTCTCCTCGGTCGTGCCCGGGGCATAAGTGTCGATAAAGCCCCATAGCACGTCCTTGTTTTCGGCATTGGAAGCCGACACCAGATTGAGCAAAAGCGCAAAAGAGACTGGCGAAGCACTTTTCGGCACATCACCATTGTGGATATGAAAAGCCGGATTAGCCAATTTTTGCGCTTCATCCATTGCGGCAAATTTATCGACAAAAGTGACATATTCATCGACCGCTTTCGGGATGACATCGAAATAAAGCCGTTTGGCTTTGCGCGGCGCTTGGAACATATAAAGCGACAGGCTTTCTTGCGGCGCATAGGTCAGCCATTCCTCAATGGTCAGGCCATTGCCTTTTGACTTGGATATTTTCTCGCTTTTTTCATCGAGGAAAAGCTCATAGGAAAAGCCCTCGGGCGGGGTATGGCCCAGCGCTTTGGTGATGCGTGACGATAATTTGACCGATTCCGACAAATCCTTACCGGCCATTTCATAATCGACTTCAAGCGACGCCCAGCGCATCGCCCAATCGGCTTTCCATTGCAGCTTGCACGCCCCGCCCGTCACGCGCGTTTCCATTTCAGCGCCGCTATCAGGATGTTTGTAGCGGATAAGCCCGGCCGCCAGATCGACCGGCTCAATCGCCACCATCAAGACTTTGCCGCTGGTCGGACAAATCGGCAAAAACGGCGAATAGGTCTGGCGGCGTTCTTCGCCCAAAGTCGGCAAGATAATGTCTTGAACAGCCTGATAGTTTTCCAGCACTTTCAACAAAGTCGCGTCAAACGCACCGCTTTGATAATGCGCTGTGGCCGAGACAAATTCATAATCAAAGCCGAAACTGTCGAGAAAGGCTTGCAGCCGTGCATTATTGTGATGCGCAAAGCTGTCATATTTTTCAAACGGGTCAGGCACGGCGGTCAGCGGCTTTTCGAGATGCTCGGCCAGTAAATCGCGGTTGGGAATATTGTCGGGCACTTTGCGCAAGCCGTCCATATCATCGGAAAAACAAATCAAGCGGCTTTTCTTCTCCGGCGCCAGCAAGCAAAAGGCTTGGCGCACCATTGTGGTGCGCGCCACTTCACCGAATGTACCGATGTGCGGCAGGCCGGACGGGCCATAGCCGGTTTCGAATATCACCTCATCGCGACCCAGCTTTTCGGCGCGTGCCACCACTTTGCGGGCTTCTTCAAACACCCATGCTTTTGATAAATTAGCTGCTTCGCGCATTGACATAACAGATCCTCTATTGTGTCGGAAACTATCAGTCCGCCTAACAAAATCAAGGCGCAAAATCATTTTGCGCGGCTTGGCTTTTTTTGTGCGCTTGCCAAGCGCGCCGGTCGAGGTCATATATCGGGCATGAGCAAGCAATCACCCGGCCCAAAATTTTCACCGCAAGAGGCGGCGATGGCAGCGCTTTGCGTGGCGCAAAAATTGGCCGGCTGCGACGATGCAGCATTGCACGCCTTTCTCGACCGGCACGCCTCATTGGCCGATGCGCCGCGCGATGCCGCTTTGACGATGACCCGCGATATCGTCGGTGCAGCAGAAGGCCTGGACACTTTATTAGAAATCGTTGCAGCCAGCCTGTCGGACAAGCAAAACGCCACTGTCTATATGCTATGCGCAGATTTCATCGCGCTAAACGGTAATGTCTCGCCGGAAGAAATGCGCCTTCTCGAGCGCTTGGGCGAGACGCTGGCCATTGACCGCTTGAGCCGCGCCGCTTTTGACCGCGCCGCTCAAGCACGCGCCGCATCTCTTACAGGTGACGCCGATGGTTGAGTTTGCCGCTTTCATCAACGCCCATGAATCGGCCTTGCGCGTCGGCGTTATGCTGACGCTTTTGGTTTTGTTTTTCGGGTTGGAACGCGCCTTGCCGCGCCGCCGACAAAATATCGCCCTTGGACATGCGGCAGGCAATCTTTTTATCGGCATTATAAATGGCGGCTTGGTGCGGCTCATCGTGCCGGGTGGCTTGGCTGCTTTGGCTTATTGGAATTCGGGCGGCGGCTTGCTGGGCCTCGTCCATGCCCCTGATTGGCTGGTCGTTCCAGCCAGCCTCATCTTGCTTGATTTAGTGCTCTATTGGCACCATCGGCTATTTCACGAAATCCCGTTTCTATGGCGCTGGCACGGCGCCCATCATAGTGACCGCACACTCAATGTTACATCCGGCTTGCGCTTTCATCCGGGCGAAGCACTCATCAGCGCGGGTGTTAAAGCGGCCGCCGTGCTGCTTATTGGCGCCCCGGCTTTGGCGGTGATTTGTTTTGAAATCCTACTCAACGGCGCATCTTTATTCAATCATACCAATTGGCGACTGGGGCGACTCGACGGCTGGCTGCAAAAACTTATTGTCACGCCCGACATGCATCGCTTGCATCATTCGCGAGCACCGCAGGAAAGCCGCATGAATTATGGCTTTTTTTTATCGCTTTGGGATCGGCTATTCGGAAGCTATCAGCGTGAGCCAACGCAAGCCCACGAGATAATTGATTTGGGTTTGGCCGATGCCGAAAACGACGATTTCTTGGCCGCACTCACACATCCATTCAGACGATAGATGGGGATAAGGCTATGGCCTGACCATTTTGGGCGAGTAGTTTTTTCGACTTCAATCTGCGGTTACTGGCGCTGCCGCGCGAAACTGCAGAGGGCGCTATGCAAAGAAGCAAAACGCATAGCATTGGGACACTTGGGTTGGCTGAAATCAAAGCATCCTCCTTAGAAGCCGAAAACCTAAACCTGTCGGCGGCGCACCATATCAGGGGTCAACTGGCTGAGTGATGAGACACCCATTAATTTCATGTCGCGCTCAATCTCGCCTTTCAGATTGCTCAAGGTTTTTTCAACCCCGGCCTGACCGGCAGCAGCCAGCGCATATAGATAAAGCCGTCCGCCCGAACATGCGGTCGCGCCCAGCGCCATCGCTTTCAAAATGTGCGTGCCGCGGCGAATACCGCCATCGCAAATGACCTCAATCTCACCGCCGACCTCGGCGAGTATTTCTTCCAATTGATCAAATGGCGAGCGAGCGCCATCCAATTGCCGCCCGCCATGATTGGAAATCATAATAGCATCGGCGCCCATATTGACGGCGCGGCGCGCATCGCCTGGGCTCATCACGCCCTTTAGGCAAAACTTGCCACCCCAAGCGGCGCGCAGATCAGCGGCATCTTGCCAATCCATATTTTGGTCGAGCATGGTCGAAAAATAATCACCGACCGAAATGGCGATATTCGAGCCTTCCCCGACATAGTCTTTCAATTGCGACAATTCAAATTTCGAGCGCAAAAAATAATTCAGCGCCCAACTTGGCTTGCTGGCAAATTGCCAAACACTGGACGGCGTTAAGCGCGGCGGTGTGGTGAACCCGGTGCGCAAATCGCGCTCGCGATTGCCGCCGGTAATGGTGTCGACCGTCAATGTCAAAATCTCAAAATTCGCCGCTTTGGCCATATCCAACATGGCTGCATTAAGTGCGCGATCTTTGTGAAAATAAAATTGAAACATTTTCGGCGTGGCAATCAGCCCGCCGATTTCGGCGAGAGACACCGTGCCCAATGATGACACACCAACTAAAGTGCCAAATTTTTCTGCCGCACGCGCCACCGCGCGCTCGCCTTCATGATGAAACAGGCGCTGCAAAGCGGTCGGCGAACAAAAAAGCGGCATGTCCAATTTTGCCCCCATCACCTCGATCGACATATCCACTTCAGCAACCCCGGCCAATATATTGGGCACCAAATCAACCGCCTCATAGGCCTCGCTATTACGCTTATAGGTCACCTCATCATCGGCGGCACCATCAATATAATGAAATATCGGGCCAGGCAGACGCCGTCGCGCCAAATCGCGCAAATCTTCAACATTGTGACAATCCGAAAGACGGTGTGGCATGGTTTAATCCTGCTTGAAATGCTTGGACAGTTTCAGCCCTTGGGCCTGATAATTTGAATTGAGGTCGGCGCCGTAAAGCGTTTGCGGTACATCGGTCAGGCGCTCATAAACCAAGCGCCCGATAATTTGCCCATGCTCCAAAATAAACGGCACTTCGCGCGAGCGCACTTCCAAGACGGCGCGCGCGCCGCCTTTGCCGTCTGGCCCCTTACCACCGGCCTGCGATGCGCCAAAACCGGGGTCAAAAAAACCGGCGTAATGAACACGGAACTCACCGACCAGCGGATTGAAGGGGACCATTTCGGCGGCATGGGTCGGCGGAATGGTCACCGCCTCGCGCGAGGCCAGAATATAAAACTCATCAGGATCGAGAATAATCTCATTGCCGGCATCGCGGTAAACCGGCTCCCAATATTGCGCGATCGGCAAAACCGCCGGCTTGTCAACATCAATAAGTCCGGCATGGCGTTTGCCGCGCCAACCGACAAGACCGCTTTTGGCGTCGCCCAAAAGGTCAATCGACAGGCCCAAACCGCCATCAATATTGGCCGAGCCGTCGACCAGACCGGTTTCCTCATGCAGCCGATTCAGTTCGGCATCATTATGTGTCGGAGCGCCGCGGCGAAAACGCAATTGCGACAGGCGCGAGCCTTGGCGCACCAATATGGGGAAGGTGCGCGGGCATACTTCCAAATATAAATGCCCCTTATAACCGGCCGGTACTTTATCAAATTCCGTGCCGAAATCCGTAATCAAACGGGTGAAGACGTCAATGCGTCCGGTTGAACTTTTCGGGTTGGCAAAACCGGTCGTGCGTTCCGGCAAGCTGACCGCTTCCATAAGCGGCACCAGATACACACACCCGGTTTCCAAAACCGCGCCATGCGACAGATCGATTTTATGATAAGCGCGCGCAGCCAACTTATCGGCCACCGTGCCTTTTTCACCGGGCAGAAAACTGGCGCGGATGCGATAGGCGATATCGCCGAGGCGCAAATCGAGACTGGCCGGTTGTATTTGGTCATCCAGCACCCCGCCCGGCGCCCAGATTTGCTTTTCGCGCACCATGTTTTGAATGCCATGCGCCGGCAAAATGCCAACCGCATAGGTTTGACCCTTAGCCGTGACCGGCTCTTGACCGCCCTCTTCGGGAAAGAGTGCACCGGTTTCTGCCGCTTCACTCATCGCCGCTCCGTCTCGCTTGATATATGACGAATCTCAAACATGGGCCGAGTTTACGCGCAAATCATCATCATGTCTTGACGTAATGTCTTGACGGCGCGCGCATTTTTCGACATGTTCTCTCAAATTGAGGTGATTTGAGCCGGCTGGCTTGCGGCCTCGTTAAATAAACAGCTAAAACTGCCGGATGGACCCGGCCCTATGGTCGGTTTTTTTATGTTGGCGCAATAAATGTCACGCAGGAGAATATTATGACCGAGACAAAAAACTGGCAAGCGCAGACACGCATGGTGCATGAAGGGCAAAATCGCTCAGTCCATGGAGAAACGGCGGAGGCGCTCTATCTCACCTCCGGCTATATCTATGACAGCGCCGAACAGGCCGAGGCACGCTTCAAGGAAGAAGAAGACGGCTATATTTATTCACGTTTCGGCAATCCAACCGTGCGCGCTTTTGAAGAGCGCATGATGGCTTTGGAAGGGGCGCAAGATGCACGCGCCACCGCCACCGGCATGGCGGCAGTAACGGCCTGCATGATGAGCCAATTGCAGACGGGCGACCATATTGTCGCTGCCCGCGCGCTGTTCGGGTCGTGCCGCTATGTGGTGGAAACTTTAATGCCGCGCTTTGGGGTTGCCTGCACTTTGGTTGACGGGCGCGACCTTGAGGCTTGGCAAGCCGCCTTGCGGCCCGAGACGAAACTGCTGTTTCTAGAAACTCCGTCCAATCCGGTATTGGAGATCATCGATGTTCAGGCGGTCGCTGATATTGCCCATAATCATGGCGCCCGGCTGGTCGTCGACAATGTATTCGCCACGCCGATTTTGCAAAAGCCGATGGCCCTTGGAGCGGATATCGCCATTTATTCGGCGACCAAGCATATTGACGGACAGGGACGATGTCTTGGCGGCATTATTTTGGGCGATGGCGATTATATCAAAAACGAGCTGGCCAATTTCATTCGCCAGACCGGGCCCAGCCTCGCACCGTTTAATGCATGGGTCATGCTGAAAGCATTGGAGACGCTGCATATGCGTGTCGACCGGCACTGCGACAATGCCGAGAAATTGACAGAAATGCTGGTTGCACATGACAAAATTGAACGGGTTTATTATCCCGGTCATAAAAGCCATCCACAATATGATCTCGCACAAAAACAAATGACGCGCGGCTCGAACTTGATTGCGTTTGACATGAAAGGCGGCAAAGCCGCGGCCTTTAAGCTAGCCAACAATCTCGACATTGCCCATATTTCCAACAACCTCGGCGACGCCAAAACCTTGATTACCCATCCGGCAACAACCACCCATGCTAAGCTGAGCGATGCGGCAAAGGCCGAATTGGCCATTAGGGACGGCACATTGCGGCTATCCGTCGGGCTTGAAGACAGCGCCGATTTGCTCAATGATTTCGAGCACGCATTGGCCGAATTGGGATAAACTTCAAAGCGGAGGTAGCGCGCAATTCATGCAACAGGCAATCACCCGCAATATTACGGTTTCCGTGGAAACCCGCTTTCTGGAAGGCGATAGCGATCCGGACGAACAATATTTTGTCTGGGCCTATCGCATCACCATTGAAAATCACGGCGACGAAACCGTGCAATTATTGACCCGCCATTGGCAAATCACCGACTCGCAAGGGCGCTTGAAGGAAGTGCGCGGCGATGGCGTGGTCGGCGAGCAGCCGGTGCTCGAACCAGGTGCCCATTTCACCTATGCCTCAGGCACGCCCTTATCCACTGCGTCGGGTTTCATGCGCGGCAGTTATGGCATGCAGACCAAGGCCGGCGAAAACTTTGATATTGATGTGCCGGCTTTTTCACTGGACAGTCCGCATGAAAGCGGGAACTTAAATTGAGCCATGAGCGACAACCGCACCATATTTTTTATCATTGGCCTGCTTTTGGGGGCGGTAGCCGGCGGCATGTTATTGCCGGCCATGGCCAATGCCACAATTGGCCATAAGGATTGGCAGGTCTTCGTCGCCAGCGCTTTGGTGACAGGATTTATTGCCGGCGCCTTGGTTTTGACCAATCGCGGAAAATTGCCACCGCTTTCCGTCAAACAAGCTTTCACCCTGACCAGCCTGTCATGGCTGGCCCTGACCGGCTTTGCTGCTTTGCCCTTTGCTTTTGGTGAATTGGATATGAGCTATACGGATGCATTTTTCGAGGCCATGTCGGGGCTAACGACGACGGGGGCGACAGTGATTACCAATCTCGACAGCGCCCCGCCCGGCATTCTTTTATGGCGGGCACTTTTACAATGGTTTGGCGGTATCGGCATTATCGTAATGGCCATCTCAGTATTGCCAATGTTGAATATTGGTGGCATGCAATTATTTCGCCTTGAAAGTTCAGACACATCGGAAAAAATTCTACCACGCACGGCACAGATTGCCGGGTCTATAATGCGGCTTTATTGCGGCATTACGCTCGCTTGCATATTGGGCTATTTGGCGGCCGGTATGGGCATGTTCGATGCCGTGGCACATGCCATGACGACCATCGCAACAGGCGGATTTTCGACGCGCAATGACAGTTTCGGCGCGTTTGGCGCACCCGTCTCTGTTGTTGCGATATTTTTCATGTTGGTATCGGCTGTGCCCTTTGTCGCCTATTTGCAATTGGTCAATCGCAAATTCGACAAATTTGTCCGTGATGAACAAATCCGCACCTTTTTCCTCTTAGCCTCTATCGCCGCCGCTACCATGTGGCTTTATCAATTATCCGTGCTCGACCAGCCTGCCGCACCGGCATTTTTATCGGCCGCTTTCAACACCACCTCCATTCTTACCGGCACCGGCTATGCGACCACCGATTACGGTGCATGGGGGCCGTTTGCAGTCGCGCTGTTTTTCATTTTGACCTTTATCGGCGGCTGCGCCGGATCGACGGCTTGTGGGCTGAAGATTTTTCGTCTGCAAGTCATTGTCAAAGCGGGCTGGCGCTATATTCGACAATTAACGCGCCCCAATGGAGTTTTTGTCATTCGTTATAATGGCCGCTTGCTGGATGATGATGTCGCCAATTCGGTGGTCGCCTTTGTGTTGATCTTCATTTTGTCCTTTTCCGTCATTGCCGTTGCCTTGAGCCTGATGGGACTGGATCCGCTGACCGCATTGTCGGCCTCGGCCGCCGCCATTGCCAATGTCGGCCCCGGTTTGGGCCCTGAAATCGGCCCATTGGGCACTTATGCCGGTCTGCCGACACAAGCCAAATGGGTTCTAGCTTTTGGCATGCTCTTGGGGCGGTTGGAGTTTTTGACAGTGCTGGTTTTATTCGCGCCCAGCTTCTGGCGGCGTTGAGGATTGATAGCTTATCGGCTCTTGGCGACTTACAAAGCGGCGGAGAAAGTGTCGTATATCCTCTTGAATACCGAGCACGCTAGGCACTAAAAACAAAACAATCAGACTCGCAAAACCAAGCCCCCAAGCAATGGTAATAACCATGGGTAACAGAAATTGTGCCTGCACGCTGGTCTCGAACAAAAGCGGGGCCAGACCGAGAACCGTCGTCAGGGAGGTCAAGGTTACAGCGCGAAGACGGTCGCAAATGCCATTGATAACCGCTGAGCGCAAATCCTCACCCTCGCTTTGCCGTTGATCAATTCGACTAATTAGAATGATTGAATTATTAACCAATATTCCCGACAAACCAAGCAGGCCAACAAGGCTCAAAAAGGTCAGGTCAAAGCCCTGGAAGTAATGCCCCATCACCATCCCGATGAGGCCGAAGGGAATGACCGACATAATGATAATCGGGCGTGAGTAGCTAGCAAAAACAAAGGCCAAAACAACGTAAATCAATGACAAGCCTACCGCCGCGCCGACCCTCAGGCCGCCCATTGTCTCGGCCTGCTCTTGATTGCGCCCGCCGAAGCTAAAGCTGATATTATATTTCGCCGCCACTTGCGGCAGAGTAGTCAAGGCCATGTCTTGAAGAACATCATTTGGGTCGCCCGCATCATCGTCATAATCGGCAATCACAGAGACCGCCACTTGCCCATCTGCACGCCGCACAGATGAAAAACCGGGCTTCTCAATAATATCCACCACCGCTGTCAGCGGCACATAGCGTGGCGCTCCATTTGCCGTCATACTGCCAGGTACGGGTAGGTCAATATCAGCAAGTTGTTTTGGACTTGAGGCATCGCGGGGTTGCAAGACGCGCAAGGTGACTTCTTCATCGCCGCGCGCAAAACGTTTGGCAATTGCGCCCTCCAAATTGGCACGCGTCAGACTGCCCACCATTGCATTGGTAAAGCCCAAAGCAGTGCCATGCCTGTTCACTTCCAGCAGCAATTCTTGCTTATCGTAGAATAAGTCGTCACGCGCCCTAGAAATACCAGCATAATCTTCCAGCTTTTGGCGTACTTCCAACGCGGCTTTTTTTAGCGTCTCGGGGTCAGCATTCTGCAAACGAATGTCAATATCGCGCCCGGGCGGGCCGCCACGTTGTTCCCGAATATACACATAACGGAGGCCCGCAATATCGGGAACTAAATCTTCCCATTTTTTGACAATGTCTTTGGTGCGAATACTGCGCGCCTCGCTGGCCGTCAGTTCGGCGGTGATTACGGCCCGCTCTTCTCCGTTAGTTGTTCCGGTTGTGCCGACTTGCGTGAACATCACTGAAATCAAGTTTTCTTCAGCCCCGGGGCCCGCTTTGGCGAGCAAACTGGCTTCCGCATCATAAAGCGCTTTTTCTACGAGCTTTGTACCTTGACGCGTTTCGGCGCGTTTAGTGCCAGGCTGGAAGAATACATACGCATTCACCACCTCACCTTCGGGCGATGGAAAAAACCGGAACGGCACACGC
>MDTG01260177.1_pt1 | contig 23757 bp, 28 predicted proteins | sample 811421 | NCBI WGS metagenome assembly MDTG01 (sample SAMN05326645, study PRJNA326480) | marine metagenome | isolation source: seawater | place: Pacific Ocean: South East | collected 2011
CACCATTCAAAGCCTGACCACCACCAAGTTTGTGTTTGGCTTTACCAAAGCCACCGGCCCCACCCGCGCAGGACTGGCCGGTGAATACATCATTACTGTAGAGAAATAGACAATTGACTCAACTGGTTAAAACCCCTTCGATAACCCATGGTTAGAGAAGGGGTTTTCTGCTTATAGCTGGTTCAATGATACCTTTTTATCTCATGCTCTGCACTGCGGGATTGTGGTAAGATGAGTTTTTAGTTGAGCTAATGGTAGGGGAATGACTTGTAACCTTCTGTTTTTTAGTGGATTAGATCTTTTGCGTATAAAAGACAGTGGTTTGCGCTATTGGAAGGTTAATTCGCGCACATTCTCAAAATCACCTTTATGATATGGACTACATTGATTAAAAATAGGGGATGCCGAAAACCTTATCGAGTAGGCAAAATTAAACACATACGACTATGTCATTATCATCAGGATTACCCAGAATTATTTACAAAAGGGTGTCATTCAAATGTTTTGTAGGCTTTGTGAAGGGAACCATTGAGTTTTCAGTATACGACAATGGGAGTACTACCTTTCCTGCTCTTGCTACCATAGAAACCAATCTGGGTAGCGGAAGTGTTAGTCTGGATCTTTCCGGAAACCAAACTATTAAGAAATCGGCTGCGGGTGTCGATGTTACCGTGGAGATTTCGAAGTGGACTGTTTCTAACGAATCGCTCAGTTTTCATGTGAAAGCTTCCGGTAAGAAGGGGATTTTCAGCTGTACGGTATTCGATGAAACCTTGAAGGGAGACCGTCACAGTGCATCGGAACAAGAAGCCCAAATGAATGAGGTATTTGCCAAAATGGAAGCGGCCAAAGCCTAGTTTCAGCCCCAAAAAAATACCCCCAAACATTGCAGCGTTTGGGGGTAAATGTATAATCCGGGTTTAAGAATTCATCGGTCTACAGTTCTCTCACCCAAATGTTTCTAAACCTCACAGGATTACCATGATCTTGCAGAATGATAGACCCATTGCCGTGGGCAGGGTTTTTAGGTAGGCCTATGTATTCGGTAGTTCCTCTTAAGGCCACATTGTTCTGCACCACAATACCATTATGAATTACTGTAATTGTGCCATCGGCTACTTTAATACCATCTTCATTGAATCGTGGAGCTTTATATATGATGTCATATACGTTCCATTCGCCCGGGGCAACTGTGGCATTCACTAAAGGAATAGACTGCTTGTAAATAGAAGCGGCTTGTCCGTTGGAGTATGTTCTGGACTCGTAGCTATCAAGAATTTGAATTTCGTACCTTTCTTGAAGGAAAACGCCCGAATTTCCTCTTCCCTGGCCTTCTCCCACAATTTCTGTGGGCGCACTCCACTCAATATGCAGCTGTATGTCTCCAAACTTTTTGTGAGTCATAATATCACCGGTGCCACGAACTACTTCCATATATCCGTTGGTCACCTTCCAGGCTGCTGCCGAACCATCTTTGCGGCTTTTCCACTCATTTAAGTTGGTGCCGTCAAAAAGCACAACGGCATCAGACGGAGCAGCTCCGTTTTTACCCGGGGTTACTTTTCGGGGTACAGGCTCCCACACCTCTGTGGCTTTTGGGTCCGTAATTTGTGCCGAAAGGCTGACTCCCGTTAAAAGGAGCGTAGCGGCCAACAAACCGGCCTTTTGAAAAATGGTATATCCTGCTTTGGTGTTTTTCATATCAATCAATTCCTAAAAGTTTTCTGAATTCCTCATCGCTAATTCCCGCATCGGCAAAGTCATCGAAGTTCTTTTGCGTAGCTTCAATAATAAATTGGCTAATGTACTCGGCTCCCTCACGGGCTCCTTGCTCAGGAGATTTTATGCAGCACTCCCATTCCAGAACAGCCCAACCATCGTATCCATATTGAGTCATTTTGGAGAAAATGGCTTGAAAATCGACTTGTCCATCACCAATAGAACGGAATCGGCCTGGTCGCTCTCTCCAGTCCTGATAGCCTCCATATACACCAGATTTTCCGGTAGGGTTGTACTCGGCATCTTTAACATGGAACATACCAAAGAACTCGTGGTAGTGGTCTATATAGGCCAGGTAATCGAGTTGTTGTAGAATAAAGTGTGATGGGTCATAGAGAAGCTTTACTCGTTTGTGTTTTCCGGTAGCTTCGTAGAACATTTCGAAAGAGGTTCCATCGTGTAGGTCTTCTCCTGCATGCACTTCATAGCAAAGATCTACTCCATGCTCATCGAAGTGGTTGAGAATGGGTAACCACCGGTTAGCGAGTTCTTTAAACCCTTTTTCGATCAGTCCGGCCGGTCGCTGAGGCCAGTTGTAGAAATAAGGCCAAACCAATGCACCGGAGAAGGTAGCATGTACGTTGAGGCCCAGGTTTTGGCTCGCTTGCGCAGCTTTTTTTACTTGGTCTATGGCCCAGATGTTTCTTTGTTTGGCGTTCATTCCTTTAGGAGCGAACCCTTTAAAAAGCTCCTCATAGGCCGGATGAACGGCCACCAGTTGCCCTTGAAGGTGGGTAGAAAGCTCGCTGACCTCCAAGCCATGTTCGGCCAGGGTGCCTTTGAGTTCGTCACAGTAGGTTTTGCTTTCTGCAGCCTTGTCTAAGTCTATAAGGCGGGTATCCCAAGTGGGTATTTGCACAGCCTTGTACCCTAACTCAGCAGCCCACTGGGCAATGTTCGAGAGGTTGTTGAAGGGGGGCTTGTCGTCTGCAAATTGCGCCAAAAAAATAGCTGGTCCTTTAATCGTTTTCATCATCTCAATCTACAATTTCAGTCCAAACATTGCCATTTCCGGCCGAGGCCAGAACGGCTTCAATAAACTTCATTCCTCTTACTCCATCTCTAATGGTTGGGAAGGCGCCTTCCAGATATGCTTCGCCCCGTATGGCGCGAGCTGTACCGAGGTAGATGTTGGCCATGGAATCGAATATGCCTTCCGGGTGACCGGGAGCCATTTTGGTGCTTATTTTGGCCAGATCTCCGTTGTATTCGTGACCGGGTTTAAGCACCTGTAGGGGTTGCCCTTCTTGTAGAAAATAGAGATAGTTGGGGTTTTCCTGCTCCCATTTTAGCGAGGCTTTGGTGCCATAAACGGCTATGCGTAAATTGTTTTCTTCGGCAGTGGCAATTTGGCTGGCCCGTACCAGACCTTTTGCTCCATTGTCGAATTTACACATGGCCGTTCCATCAATGTCTAGCGGATTATCTTCATAAAGAGTGTCTACATCGGCAAGAACCTTCAGGGTTTTTAGACCTGTGGTATACTCAATCATATTGAAAGCGTGTACTCCAATGTCGCCCATACAACAGCTTTGCCCTGCTTTAGCAGGATCTAGTCTCCACACGGTGGCTCGTTTGTCCTTGTCGTGTATAACAGGGTTAATCCATCCCTGATAGTACTGGGCATCTACCTTCTGAATTTTTCCCAGCGCTCCTTGGGCTATCATGGTTTTCATTTGTCGCACCATAGGGTAGCCGGTGTAGGTGTGAGTCAGGGTAAACACAACTTTGTGTTTGTGAACCAGTTCTTCTAACTCAATGGCTTCTGCCGCAGTGTTGGTAACAGGTTTTTCACAAATTACGTGAAAGCCTGCTTGAATGAGCTGCTTGGCCATGGGATAGTGCAGGAAGTTTGGGGTAACCACTACCACGGCTTCAATGCGTTCGTTTTCCGGCAAGGCCAGCTCTTTTTCTATGAAAGTATCGATGTTGGGATAGGTACGTACAGGGTCTAGCTCCAGCTTATTAGCAAATTCGAGAGCACTCTCATAATTGGAGTCAAATGCTCCACCAATGAGTGTGTACTCTTCGCCCATGTAGGCTGCTATTCTGTGCACAATACCGATGAAGGAGTTAAGCCCTCCACCAATCATACCCAATCTTATTTTTCTGTGTTTTGACATGTATTAATCGCGTTTCAGTTTATGCTTTTTTATACTCTATAGTTTCGTTTTTAAATACCAGGGCGAATAAAATGAATACCAGAGCAGAGAAGGCTGCCGGAAGAATCCAAATGCTTTCCCAGGTATGGTCGCCTGTTGCCGTGGTGTAATACTCGGAAATTTGACCGGCTGCCCAGAAACCAATGAGCATACCTACACCGTAGGTGGCCAGGGTAATAAGACCCTGGGCAGAACTCTTATACTTGTCGCCAGCCTTGGAATCGGTATAGATTTGACCCGACACAAAGAAAAAGTCATAACATATACCATGAAGGGCTATTCCCAACAGGAGCATCCATACGCCACTGTCGGCATTGCCATAGGCAAAAAGTACGTAGCGTAGAGCCCAGGCCAGCATACCAAATAACAAGGTTTTCTTAATGCCATAGCGTGTTAAGAAAACCGGCAATAAAAGCATAAATACCACTTCGGAAATCTGTCCGAATGACTGTTTTCCCGTAGCATTGTCTAAGCCAATATCTAAAAGAAATGGATTAGTTATTTGGTAATAGAAAGCCAAAGGGATACAGATGAGGACTGAAGAAAAGAAGAAAACGGCAAAGTTTTTATTGGTTAGAAGCTTAAGCGCATCCAAGCCTAAAATATCACTGATTTTCACTTTCTCACCCTTAGATACCTGTGGAGGTGTTTTAGGAAGTGTAAAGCTGAAAAGGCCCAAAATAGCCGATGCTATGCTTACCATGAGGAAAGTGTTTCTCAGCATGCCTTCTTTTACTGCTTCCGCGGAATCCCATGAAAATACATAGCTAATTACCAAGCCTGAGATTACCCAGCCAAGGGTTCCAAATACCCTGATTTTAGAGAATTGCTTGGAAGGATCTGTTAGTTGCCTAAATGAAACAGAGTTTACCAAGGCCAATGTAGGCATGTAAAGAATCATGTAGCCCAGCACATAAGGATAGAAATTGCTGAAGTCTGTTGAGTTAAACATCATATAGAGCAACCCGGCACCAACAAGGTGCAGAACCCCTAAGATTCGCTCTGCATTAAAGTACCTGTCAGCGATAAGTCCTATAATGAATGGGGCAATAATGGCTCCCCAAGATTGAGTGGAGAAAGCCATGCTTTGTTGCGCAGCGGTGGTGTTGAGATTGTTTATAAGGTAAGAACTAAGGGTTACAAACCACCCTCCCCAAATAAAAAATTGGAGGAACATCATGACGCTCAGTCGTATAGTGATTCCTGTCTGATTCATAGTTGTAGGTTTAGCGTATTGTTTTTAGTCGGATTAATTTTCAAGTTCTTTAATCATCACCTTTCTGAATTGAATGGGGTGACTTTCGCTTTGTAGAGCTATGTAACCACTTTTAAGCGGTTGTCCATCCGGTTTTGCTTCCGGTAAAAAATTGGCTACCATACCACCCCCAATGGTTGGGTTTTGGTAGCGTATAATGGTGTCTCCATTTATAATATGGGCAATTTCTTTGTCTTCCCTAACCAAAATATCCATGGTTACCCATTGGTCGCCATCGAAGGTTGGAGCATTGGCGTTTATGCAATGATTTTCAATTAATTGTCCGTCCATTTCTACATGTGTTCCCGGAGTACACAGGTTTCCTGTAGGCCTTGGCCCCTCACCTAATCCGCCCAAAAACTGGGCTTCTAGTGAGATGGGAAAGTCTTGCTGTTCTTGCATGGTGTAAGGGTCTTGTGAGTGAAGCATCACTCCACTGTTACGCAAGGCCCATGCGGCTCCACCTTCCACTTGTTCACCAACAAAGCGATACTCTACCCTGAGCAGGTAGTTAGAAAAAGGTTTTTCATAAAAGAGATGACCAAAACGATTATCGAAGCGGTAGTAGTTTTCATATGAAACGGTCAGTAGGCCATCTTCTACCCGAAAGGTTTCTCCGTAGTTTTCACCGGTCGGGTAGCCGGTAATTTTAGGTATCCATCCTTCCAAGTCCTTGCCATTGAATAGGTTAACCCATTCATTCTCTTTTGTTGAGGTACAGTTTAGGGTGATAAAGGTTAGGGCCACCCAGAGTATTGAGGTAGATTTAGCGCGTTTCATGTCCAATTTGAAGGCAATAAGTTAGCTAAAATCTGCTTCTTATCAAGCCAACTTTATACGTTGAGGAACGATTGGGCTATAAGTAAATCTTCCGGAGTGGTGATTTTAATGTTTTTGTAGTTCCCCTCTATTAAATGAACGGCATGGCCTGCTGCTTCCAATACGGAAGCATCGTCTGTAAATGATGTGTTGTATGGCTGCTCAAATGCTTTTTTGATTAGCCGTAGCTGAAAGGTTTGCGGAGTTTGAATAAGCCTGAATTGGTTTCGATCTTCTTGTTGGTTGCCGGAATGATCAACACTTCGAATGGAGTCTTTCAGCGGTATAGAGGCTACAGCAGAGCCTTTGGTATAAGCAATTTCATAGCTTTTCCTTATAATGTTCCGGTCAACTAAAGGCCTCACACCGTCATGGATGGCCACAAGACCGTCACTTTCTGCAATGGTGTTTAACCCATTTTGTACAGAGTGGAATCTTTCTTTACCACCTTTTACCAGTTGATGAGGAACGTCAAACCTGTGGGTGGCAACCAGCTGATTCCAATGGTCTGTCTGATGGTCGGGGAGAACTAACAGTATTTTAATATCATCGAAATGAAAAGCTTTAAGGGTGTGCATGAGTATGGGTAGCCCCTGAAGTGCTATAAATTGTTTGGGGAGTTCTGCCCCCATCCTTTTTCCACTACCGCCTGCGACTATTACTGCAAACTTTTGCATAGAGCAATTATAAAGAAAAAAGCCTTCTTATTGCTAAGAAGGCTCTCTTTATGAATTCAATACTTTTTAGTTGTTGTCTACTATGACTTGACGGTTTTCTGATCCATATGGCGTGATAATTCTAAGATAATATTTGCCATTTGGCAGAATATACCGATTGGTTCCTGGATACATCAGGTTTAGCGTGTTGTAAGCGTCTGGAGTTGTAGAAGATCCCAATAGGCCAGCATCGGAACTCCATTCTAAATAGTCGATATTTCTTATGGTGACAATGTTAAGTGCTTCAAGGTCAATTTCCCTACCAAATAGTCCACTAATACAGGTTTCATCAGGAAATGGCTGTCCATTTTCATAAAGAATGTTGGTTGGAGCTGGTGGAGCACCTAAAATTATTACTGTTTCAGTATTGATAGGCCAATTCCAACCGTCATCTTCAGACCTTACATTTAAGGTGGCCGTTCCAGGTAGGGTACTTGGAGCTTGAATTTTTACTTCATCAAAACCTTCGTAGGTATTCGTTGCTGTATTTAAATCTCCACTTAAACTTGTGATTTTCCATCCAGAGGGTAATTCCCATATCCAATTGTGTCCATTTATAACTGAACCCCAACCACAATAGGTGTTTTCATCAGGGTTATCCCTTGGCGGTGGAGAAGCCAGCTTAACAGTGTGAACCTCATTCCCTTCGCAGATAAATAGACTATTGAATCCGTCAACTACTGCTGGGCCGGGTTCAAGTACATTTGATTTCATGTAGAATGTTTCGTCTACTGTCCATAAGCCATGCCATGGTAGAAACTCAACTTCTACTCTTATATCATCTGACGGCACTCCAAAACCATCAGCCCAATGAGAGAAATATGTTTCATAGTGCCTTACATATATTTCCAGATTTTTATTTGAATCTGTATTTAAGGCATAATTGAAGTAATGATGGTAATATATACCACCAATAAGGAAGGCGAATGCCTTTTCGGAGCCTATATATTTTTGGTTGTCGATAAATACTTCGAAGCGAAACTCACCGGCAATTTTGTTATTTGCAAAATCTCTAGCTGAAAACTTCAGAAAGGTTTCATTCCCAGGGCAGAAACGTTGACCATATTGGTAATTCTCCAGTTTAATTGTTTGTGAAATAACAACTTAAGAGATTAATAAAAGATAGATGATAAGATGCTTTTTTATAATTGTATGTAGTTATTTAATATTTCCTAACCATGCGGTTAGAATGTCATAATTTGGAAATACTTCGGTATTAATGAACTCTCCCGTTTGATTTAAGCATACTGGGAATGAGTCTCTGTTACATCCAGTAAACTCGAAGGTTCCGGAAATAAAGAAAAGACCATCCAGTTCGGTCACCTTTGTTACGTTTATTTTAACGGATTTTTGATCGTAAGGCTGCCAGCCCGAGGTCATTTCTGAATATCTATACTCCCCAAACGAATAACTTTGATCACTTAATTCAGAAAAATCGAAGGTTTGAGGTGGTTCAGCCGAGAGATTTACATCAGAAATAAAAAGTTCTAGGTAATTAAATGACCCATCATCTCTTTTGCCTCTCAAGTAAAGGTGAACAACTCCTCGTTCTTGATTTCTGAAAAACAACATACCACCAGTGTTTGCTTGCCAGTCTCCTGCTGTAGAGTTGATTATAGCAGAAAATTCAGGCTTAGGGACTTCAGGCTCCTCTTGGCAGCTCAAAATAAGCAAGGTTAAAACAGTAAGAAGTAACTGCCTTCTTTTCATAACTCAGTTTGATTCGATTAAAATCATGTATTTGACAGGATTGAAAAGTATTAATTGGTAACTAACTGTTTCTTCAAAAAAAAAATTACATGTCGGAGCTTTCTTGTTATTTAACAATTCTGACTGATTGAGCCCTGACTTCAAGCTGAAAATATTCCCGATTTGCTGTAAACAACAAAAAAGCGATCTCTTTCGGGATCGCTTTCTCTTTGTCTAAGCTTAATGTTCTTTAGATAATCAACATAGCATCGCCATAGCTAAAGAACCTGTATTTTTCTTTAATAGCCACCTGATAGGCGTTCATGATATTTTCGTAGCCACCAAAAGCTGCTGCTTGCATAAGCAGGGTAGATTCGGGCAGGTGGAAGTTCGTTACCAGTGCATTACAAATCTTAAACTCGTAAGGAGGGAAGATGAATTTATCTGTCCAGGCCGAGTTAGGCTTAAGTCTTCCTCCGGCTGAAACGGACGATTCCAATGCTCTCATGGAAGTGGTTCCAATGGAGCAAACCCTTTTCTTTTCGTCCAGAGCTCTGTTCACCAAGTTGGCTGTTTTTTCTCCTATGGTGTAATTCTCAGAGTCCATTTTATGCTTTGTGAGGTCTTCCACATCAACGGGACGGAAAGTTCCTAAACCAATGTGCAGCGTAATAGGGGTTACGTCAATTCCTTTAATTTCCAGTCTTTTTAATACCTGCATGGTAAAGTGCAAGCCGGCTACAGGAGCTGCCACAGCACCCACATGCTTAGCATAGATGGTCTGAAAGCGTTCTCTGTCTTCCGGTTCTGTTTCTCTGGGAATAACGCGGGGCAACGGAGTTTCACCCAAGGTGTCTATGGTTTTGTAGAACTCCTCATCACTACCGTCAAACAGGAAACGGATAGTTCTTCCTCGGGAGGTAGTATTGTCTATAACTTCTGCCACTAGTTCTCCTTCACCAAAATAGAGCTTGTTGCCTACTCTGATTTTTCTGGCCGGGTCAACCAATACATCCCAAAGGTGCATTTCCTGATTGAGCTCCCTCAAGAGGAAAACTTCAATTTGAGCACCGGTTTTCTCTTTTTGGCCATAAAGCCTAGCAGGGAAAACCTTGGTGTCATTGTTCACCATAACGTCACCTTCATCGAAATACTCCACAATGTCTTTAAAAACCTTGTGTTCAATTTCTCCTGTGTCGCGGTGCAACACCATTAACCTGGATTCGTCTCTGTTTTCTGCTGGGTATTTGGCAATTCGGTCTTGAGGTAACTCAAACTTGAATGCCGATAATTTCATTTTCTCGATACTCAATTCTCCTGTCTTTTGAAATAGCTGGCAAAGATAAAAATAAATGATTGAGCTTCATAAGGTAAGCCCTGTTAATGCGAATATATGGCATAGAAATTAATTTTCATGCGCCTCCCACTTAACCGTGATAACTTCCATTCGCTGGCTCTTTTCCTTTTTTTAACCATTAATGGTTTGAGCGTGTTTACTTTTTCAAATTCTTTACGTTGCATAAGTAACCACAAAAACCAATTTCAGGCCAATGCGCATCGGTATATTTTTGAAGTTAATGGGTGAAAGTATTCGCTTTGCCCTTCAGGTCTTAACCACCAATCTGCTTAGAACAACACTTTCGCTATTGGGAGTAACTATTGGGATAATGCTCATTATCTCTGTGTTTACTATGGTGGACTCCCTGGAAAAAAACATTAAGGATAGCTTCAATTTTCTTGGCTCTAATGTGGTTACCGTTAATAAATTTTCATTTGTAAATGCTGATCCTAACATCCCATGGTATGTTTATTTCAGAAGGCCAAACAATACTTATGCAGAGTATGAATACCTTAACTCTAACCTGAGAAATGCATCTCACGTAACCGTTTTTGCCAATAGGTCTACAACAGTTAAGTTCAGGAGTAGTAGCATGTCTCAGATAGATATAATGGGTGTTGGAGAGGCTTATGAGAATGTTTATGCGCTGAATATTGAGCTCGGAAGATATTTTAGTCTCAGGGAGATAGAATCGGGAAGAAACGTGGCTCTGATAGGGCACGAAGTAGCTCAAACTCTATTTCAAAACATAGATCCTATTGGAAAGGAGATTAAAGTAATGGGGCAGAAGTTGGTTGTGGTAGGAGTTCTGGAAAAAGAGGGTAAGAGTTTGTTGGGGACACCGAGTAGTGATGAAAGAGTATATATTCCCTTCAAGATGTTTACCAAAATGTATTATGTAGGAAGGCAAGGAACCAACCCTACCATAGCAGTTAAAGGTACCGAGGACGACATAGGTTTGGTGAATTTACAGAATGAAATGGAGGGAATGCTACGTAAGATTCGGGGGCTGAAGCCCAAAGACGAGGCCAACTTTGAACTGAATCGGCCTGAAGCTATCGCTGATGCAATTAGTGGCGTTTTTGATATTGTTGGTTATGCAGGATGGATTATTGGGGGCTTTTCCATATTAGTAGGGGGCTTCGGTATTATGAACATTATGTTCGTATCTGTGCAAGAGCGCACTAAGATTATAGGCATTCAAAAATCATTGGGGGCCAAAAACTACTTTATACTATTTCAGTTTTTGTTCGAGTCTATTTTCCTCTGTTTAATTGGAGGGGCCATAGGTGTGTTTATTGTTTATTTACTCACATTTATTCCTTTTGGAGCACTAGAAGTTCAGTTAACATTAAAGAACATTCTTCTGGGTGTGGTTGTGTCATCTATTATAGGTGTAGCTTCGGGAATAATTCCTTCGGCCAAGGCTGCCAGACTCGATCCGGTGGATGCCATGAGGGCTGCTTAAACCAAAATTGGTTTAAAACAGTAGAGGTTGCTTTAAAGTCTTTCATTTGTACCTGTAGATTTTACGGTACAGAAAGCTCTAAGGCAACCTCTAATTCTTTTGGTAAAAACTCGGAGGTGGTTACTCCTTTTCTACAGCCACTTCGCCATTAATGTGGGCCTTTATTTTACCTTCTAACTCTTCGGCTAGTTCCGGGTTGTCTTCAATCAGCGATTTCACAGAGTCGCGTCCCTGACCCAGCTTTTCATTCTCATAAGAGAACCAACTTCCAGATTTTTTTATAATGCCCAGTTCTACACCAATGTCCAGGATTTCTCCCGATTTGGAAATGCCCTGACCATACATAATATCGAACTCAACCACTTTAAAAGGAGGTGCAACTTTGTTTTTTACCACTTTTACCCGGGTTCGGTTGCCCATTACATTGTCAGCACTTTCTTTAATCTGGCCTATTCTTCGAATATCTAGTCTTACTGAAGAATAAAACTTGAGTGCGTTACCTCCGGTAGTGGTTTCAGGGTTACCAAACATTACCCCGATTTTCTCTCTTAATTGGTTAATGAAAATACAGGCGCACCCTGTTTTGTTAATTGTTCCAGTAAGCTTTCTCAGGGCTTGAGACATCAGGCGTGCCTGAAGCCCCATTTTGCTGTCGCCCATTTCTCCTTCCAGCTCACCTTTAGGTACCAGAGCAGCCACTGAGTCAATAACAATAATGTCTATAGCTCCGGAGCGAATCAGGTGCTCGGCAATTTCTAAGGCCTGTTCGCCATTGTCGGGCTGGGCTATCAGTAGGTTTTCGGTATCAATGCCCAGTTTTTCAGCATAGGTTTTGTCAAAAGCATGCTCAGCATCGATAAAGGCAGCCAAACCACCTTTCTTCTGTGCTTCGGCAATACAGTGCATGGTGAGTGTCGTTTTTCCGGAAGATTCGGGGCCGTAAATCTCAATAATCCGGCCTCTTGGAATACCTCCAATGCCCAAGGCAATATCGAGCCCTAAAGAGCCTGTTGGTATAGAAGGTAGGTCCACTACTTTATCATCACTTAATTTCATTACTGCTCCCTTGCCATAGGTCTTTTCTAGTTTGTCTATGGTGAGCTGCAGTGCTTTTAGTTTTTCCGATTTATCACTCATGTTAATTACTGGGGTATGTCTTTTAGGAATAGTCTGTGAAGATAGCAGTAAAGCCCGCAATACACAACCATATAATCTTTGTAATTTCGCAAGCCCATGAAGGTCAAAAAAATATTGAAGTGGATAGGCCTGAGTCTTATAGCGGCTCTGGTGGTTTTAGCCATATTATACTGGCAGCTGATTGGCTATGGATGGCTTCAATTAAAAGGTCAGTTGCGTGTCATTCAACAGGCCATACCGTTGGAAGAGTTTATGGCTTTGCCAACCACTACCGATGCTGAGCGGGAAAAGGTGCAAATAATTTTGGAGGCCAAAGCTTTTGCCTTTGAGCAACTGGGTATCAATTATTCAGAGAATTACTCCACTATATACGATCAGCAGGGAAAGCCATCTATGTATGTAGTAACCGCCTGCGATCCGTACTTTTTTAAGCCGCGGATGTGGCATTTCCCGGTGGTGGGTAGTGTGCCGTACAAAGGGTTTTTCGATTTGGAAAAAGCCAGGGCCGAAGCCACAAAGATCAAAGAAAATGAAAACCTGGAAGTCGATATTCGAACAGCCGGAGGCTGGTCTACTTTAGGCTGGTTCAAAGACCCCGTGTTATCCAATATGCTCAGGCGCTCCGAAGGAGACCTGGCCAGTCTTATAATTCATGAGCTTACCCATGGCACCTTGTTCGTTAAAGATTCCGTTACCTTCAACGAAAACCTGGCTTCTTTCATAGGCGATAAAGGAGCTATACTTTTTTTGGAACAGAAGTATGGCAAAAATGCCCGGCAGGTAGAAGAGTTCAAACAAAGTTTGAATGATGAACTGATTTTTAAAGACTACATGCTTCGTGCTGCCCAACACCTGGACTCGGTTTACAGGGCTATAAAAAATGAACCTATCGAGACTAAAGAACAGCTCAAAAGAGAGGCTTTAACCAAAATCAGGGGTAATTATGACACGCTCACTTTCCAATCAGATCGTTATGCGGGCTACTTCAATGACTTTGTGCCGAAAAACACATTTTTTATGTCTATGTTGAGATACAATAGCCAGCAAGAGCTTTTAGAACAGCAATTGCAACAAGAATTTAACGGAGATTTACTGGCCTATTTGACTTATCTGAAAAAACGCTTTCCTTCGTTGTAGCAAAAAATGGTATGGCATTTGACAAGTAGAGGGTAAAATTCAGTAATGAAGAAGACTTACATAATTGGTTGCTTGTTTTTTCTATTGACCTCTGCTTATGGTCAGGGATACCAGCTTTCTAAAGAGACGCCATTTCAGCCCGGAGAAAAAATAGAGCTCAAAGCCTCTGTTGGGTTTATTAGAGCTGCTGAAGCCACTTTCTCGGTCAGTGATGTTATTTATACCATAAATAATAAGCCCACCTGGAAAATCGATATCAATGCTAAAACGGTAGGCGTTTTTGATTTCTTCTCTTCGGTGAGAGATAATTGGGGAACATATTACGATACCACTCAGCTTGTGCCTCAACAGTTCTACCGGTACATAAAAGAAGGGCGATTCAGAAAAAATGAGATCCTTTATTTCGACCATAAAAATGATAAAGTAACAGTTGCCAAACTGCACAAAGAAACCCGAAGGTTGGAAAAAACCTTTGAGCACAACATTCCCCATAATGTGCAGGATATGGTGAGTGGGTATTACTATCTCAGGGCTATAGATTTTTCCAAGATTAAGGAAGGAGAAGTGATCACCATTAATACTTTCTTTGACGATAAAGAGAAACCATTTAAAGTGAAGTTTGTGGGTAGAGAAGTAATCGACACCAAGTATGGTAATATTAAAGCAATTGTGTTGGTGCCAATGATGAAAAAAGATAGCCTTTTCGTAGAAGATAATACGCTTAAGGTGTGGCTTTCAGATGATTTGAATAAGATTCCTTTAAAGTTTCAGGCCAAAATTTATGTGGGCTACTTGAGTGTGGAGCTTCTTAATATTGAAAACCTCAAACACCCTCTGGCCATTGTCGAGTAAACAATCAGATTCAACTTGATTAAAAGCTTGTAAAAAGTATATCTTTGAACAATCAAAAAACAACCCATGGCAAACAAGCAAAGCCCCAAAGTTTTGGTGGTAGATGACGACCCGGATATTCTGGAGCTTCTCAAATACAACCTCAAAAAAGAAGGCTACGATGTTGAAACTGCCGAAGACGGTATAAAAGGGGTTTCACTAGCCAAAAGATTTTCTCCTGAACTTATTTTGTTAGACATAATGATGCCTCAGCAAGATGGCGTTGAAACCTGTCGGCAAATCAGGGAAATTCCGGAAATGTCCGATACGCACATCATTTTCCTCACGGCCAGAGCAGAGGAGTATTCTGAGGTGGCAGCGTTTGAGGCCGGGGCCGATGATTACATTACCAAGCCCATAAAGCCGCGGGCACTGATGAGCCGCATTAGCGCATTGTTTAGAAAGGACAGTAAGAACAAGTCAAAGCCTCAGGTTGTGGCCGGAAAATTAACTATCGATCGGTCTAGCTACACCGTTACAGCCGATGGCAACCAGTTTACCCTGCCTAAAAAAGAGTTTGAACTGCTTTATTTTCTTGCGCAAAACCCCAACAAGGTGTATAGCAGAGACGAACTGCTACAGAACATTTGGGGAACAGATGTGTATGTATTGGCCAGAACGGTAGATGTACACATTAGAAAAGTGCGCGAAAAGATTGGAGATGGCTACATCTCAACCGTCAAAGGAGTTGGCTATAAGTTCGAAGTCAATTAAGCCATGTATTTCAAGTCAAGGGTAGTGGCGTTGGTGCTGGCCATTATGGTGGCCATAGTCACTGTAGCCTTCTTATCCTTGTTGCCGGAAATTAACGAAACCATTATGCTGGTAGCAGGGCTGCTGTCCTTTGCTTCCACGTACCTGCTGGTTTATGTAACATTCGAATTTCTGGTAATACGCGAGATAAGCGAAATATACAATGTGCTCAATAGAATGCGCAAAAAAGACTTCTCCTTTATAGAAGACTTTGAAAGCACCAATTCCAACCACCCTCTAAAGCGTATTAACAGAGAGATTTACAAATACGGAGTAAACAAGCACAAAGAAATAGAAGACCTTAAAAGACTAGAAGCCTTCAGGCGGGAGTTTCTGGCCGATGTGAGTCACGAACTCAAAACCCCAGTATTTGCGGCACAGGGTTTTGTGCATACGCTGCTCGATGGCGCCATTGACGATAAAAAAGTAAGACGCAAATTTCTCAAGAGAGCCGCCAAAAGTCTCGATAACCTCGATAAACTGATCCAGGATCTTTTAACTCTCTCGCAGATAGAGACCGGAGAAATTAAAATGCACTTTGAGCACTTTAATATTGTGCCATTAGCTTCAGAGGTCATCGATCAGCTAGAAAATAAAGCAGAGCGAAAGGATCTCACCATTCGCTTCGACCAGCCCTACAATAGTCCGATTTTTGTCCATGCCGATGCAGACCGCATTTACCGGGTAATCACCAATCTGGTGTCTAATGCGATTAAGTACACAGAGTCGGGCGAGATTTTGGTGGGCTTTGAGGTAGAAGGACAAAAAGTACAGGTGTACGTTAAGGATACCGGAGTAGGGATACCTCCGGAGCATTTAAGTCGGATTTTCGAACGCTTCTTTAGAGTAGAAAAGTCCAGGTCTAAGGAAATGGGAGGTACAGGCTTAGGTTTAGCTATTGTTAAGCATATTCTTGAAGCACACAATACCAAAGTGAGTGTGATAAGTACCGTTGGCAAAGGCTCTACATTTAGCTTTAAACTACCCATAGGCCAGGGAGCAGATGGGCTGGAAGACGGCACTGTAGACACCGAAGAGTTTGAGGAATTGGAGGAGGAGAATTAATGAAAGTCAATTTTAAATCGCTAATCTTATTCGAAAACGATGACTTTTTGGTGGTCAATAAGCCTCCATTTATGGCTTCGCTAGACGATCGAAACAGTGAGTTAAACCTTCAGGCTTTGGCCAAGGGTTACGATGAGTCGCTTTCGGCTTGTCATCGATTAGATAAAGAAACCTCCGGCTGTCTTTTACTAGCCAAAACCAAAGAAGCCTACCGGCACGCTAGTATTCAATTCGAGAAAAGAACGGTGGGGAAGGTGTATCATGCTTTTGTAAATGGTATACATGAATTTAACCATGAGAAAGTACAACTGCCCATACTTTCGCTCAATAAAGGGAGTGTGGTAATAGACTTTAAAGGCAAGCCTGCCACCACCGTTTTCAATACCTTAGATATATATAAGAAGCATAGCCTCATTGAGTGTCTTCCGGAAACAGGAAGAATGCACCAGATAAGAATCCATCTAAGTAAAAAAGACGCGCCACTTATTGGTGATGAACTCTATGGAGGAAGCCCCCTATACCTGTCGCAAATAAAACGAAAGTACAAGCTGAGCCGAGACGAGGAGGAGCAACCCCTCATTAAGCGCTTTGCCCTGCACGCGCATTCACTCACGTTTAAAGGAATGGATGGAAACAAAATAGCTGTAGAGGCACCCTACCCTAAAGATTTGAAGGTACTACTAAAGCAACTAGTCGCCAACAGGCTTTAGTGCTGTCAGTCACCTTGGGTTTGTATTGGGGGAGCTTACTCACTAAGAGTCAATTAATTTGTGGGGCTATGTTGGATTTGAAAAACCAAACTTCTATCTTTGTGTCCCTTTTTACGGGAAGGTCTGAATAAAGTATTTAAAGTCAATAAATTATACTGAAGTGGATACACTAAGTTATAAGACGGTTTCGGCAAATAAAGCGACAGTAGACAAGCAGTGGGTGTTGGTCGATGCCGAGTCTAAAACATTGGGAAGATTGGCCAGCGAAGTAGCCAAGATAATTAGAGGTAAGAACAAGCCCAGCTACTCTCCACATGTAGATTGTGGTGACAATGTCATTGTTATTAATGCCGATAAAGTAAGACTAACAGGTAAAAAGTGGACAGACAGAGTATATCTGACTTACACTGGTTATCCTGGAGGTCAGAAAAAAACTACTCCAAGAGAATTGAAGGCTAAGTCTTCAACACTTCTTGTAGAAAGAGCCGTAAGAGGTATGTTGCCAAAGAACAGATTGGGAAGAAGCATTTTCCATAATCTGTATGTATATGAAGGCGCTGAGCATCCGCATGAGGCACAGAAACCAAAAGTTGTAGAATTATAAGAAGCTTTCAATGGAAGTAATCAATACTATAGGAAGAAGAAAAACATCAGTTGCCAGACTTTACATGGAGCCGGGCAAAGGTGAAATTACCATCAATGGCAGACCGCTCGACAACTATTTTCAGTCTGATGTAATGCAGATTGTAGTGAAGCAGCCTTTGGTGAAAGTAAAACAAGATACCAACTTCGACATCAAAGTAAACGTTGATGGTGGAGGACTGAAGGGTCAGGCGGAAGCCATCCGATTGGCCATTTCAAGAGCTTTGTGCGAAGCCGATGCTGAATTCAGACCTGCTTTGAAAACCGAAGGATTCTTGACCAGAGATCCTAGAATGGTTGAGCGTAAGAAGTACGGTAAGAGAAAGGCGAGAAGATCGTTCCAGTTCTCGAAACGTTAATCTGAACAAACTTTAAAGTATATAATGTCTAATCTAACTCACAAAGACTTACTTGATGCTGGTGTTCATTTCGGACACTTAACGAGAAAGTGGGATCCGAGAATGGCTCCGTACATCTTCATGGAGAAGAACGGAATCCATATCATCGATCTAAACCAAACCCTTGACAGCCTCGAAGAAGCATCAAATGCTGTTAAGAACATCGTAAGATCAGGAAGAAAAGTAATGTTCGTGGCTACTAAGAAACAAGCCAGAGCTTTGGTTTCTGAGGAAGCCAAGAGATTGAACATGCCTTACGTTACTGAGAGATGGTTGGGTGGTATGCTTACCAACTTTGCCACCATCAGAAAATCTTTGAAAAAACTTGCCGGTATAGACAAGTTGATGAAAGACGAAGCCTACAAAGCCCTGGCTAAGAAAGAGCGTCTCATGAAAACTCGTGAGAAAGCTAAGCTGGAGAAGTTGTTAGGTGGTATTACCGATCTTACCCGATTGCCTGCTGCATTGTTCGTAATCGATGTAAAGAGAGAGCATATTGCTGTTTCTGAAGCCAAGAAGTTGGGTATACCTGTATTCGCGCTTTGTGATACAAACTCTAACCCTAACTCGGTAGATTTCCCGATTCCTGGTAACGATGATGCCTTTAAGTCTATAGAAATTATTACCAAAGCATTTGGTAAGGCTATCGAAGAAGGTTTGTCGGCTCGCAAGCAAGACAAAGAGGAGAGAGAAAGAGAAAAGGCAGAGCAGGAGAAGATCGAAACAGATTCTCAAGAAGCTTAATTCATTAGTGATAAAATCTTGATACAAATTGAACATTGAATTCGCTTCGATGTTCAATTTTTGTTTTAACCGAAATAAGAATCATAAAAATTCATAAAATGGCTATTACAGCAACAGATGTTAACAAACTAAGACAAATGACCGGTGCCGGAATGATGGACTGCAAAAAGGCATTGGTAGAAGCAGATGGCGATTTTGACAAAGCCATTGAAATCCTTCGTAAAAAAGGTCAGAAGCTTTCTGAGAAGAGAGCCGACAGAGAAACCAAAGAAGGTAGCGTATTTGTAAGAGTAAGCGAAGATAAGTCTTCAGCTATCTTAATTTCATTTACTTGTGAGACCGATTTCGTGGCTAAAAATGATGATTTCCAGTCTTTGGGTAATGAGATCGCTGATGCTGCTATGGCCAATAAGCCTGCTGATATTGCTGCACTTAACGCTCTTAGCCTTAGTGAGTTGACCGTACAGGAAAAAGTGACTGAGTACATTGGCAAGATTGGTGAGAAGCTGGAAGTTTCGGCTTATGAAACCATTACTGGTGAGCAAGTGGCTTCTTACATTCACTCTAATGGTAAGTTAGGTGTTTTGGTAGCACTTTCTGGCACAGGAGGTAACGATGTAAGTGATGCTGGTAAGGATGTAGGTATGCAAATTGCCGCTATGAACCCCGTTGCTTTGAACAAAGACGGTGTTGACCAGTCGATTATTGACAAAGAAATTGAGATTGGAAAAGAGCAAGCTCGTCAGGAAGGCAAGCCGGAAAACATCATCGAGAAAATTGCGATGGGTAAACTGAACAAGTTCTTCCAGGAGAACACTTTGTTGAGCCAGTCTTTTGTGAAAGATCCTAAGCAAACTGTTCAGCAGTACTTAGACTCTGTGAACAAAGGCATGACAGTAACTGCTTTCAAAAGAGTAGCGATCGGATAATTCATCCTTCAAGCATGAAATAAAAAGCGACTTCGAAAGAGGTCGCTTTTTTGTTGAAATTGTCTCTAAGCTCTAATTTTATCGTATTAAATTTAAATCAAAGGAGATGATTCATTGGATTAGTAGTTTAGCTTGGCCTCTAAGTTTAAAATTGCATGAGGGTTTTCTGGTGAAACAAATTCTAAATTAATAACCCGGTTGTCAATTAGTTCGATAATAAAGGGGTAAATCGTAGATTTCAGTAGCCCCGTTGATACATCGTCTGAGTCAATATACCAGTATTGATTATTTATACTTTCTCCAAATTTGATTTTTAAAGTTTTCATTGAAATAATGTCTGTCAATAAAATATTGAGCCTATGTGAATATTGCTTAGAACTATTCATGACGAATTCTTCCGCTGTGTCTATGCATCCTGTGCAACCAGTTCTAGGTATAACTAATATGAATTGCTTATTTGTTAGCCCATGAAAGCCTTGATTGTTCACAAGATGTTCCAATTCAGATTGGACCTCTTGATTTTTATTTGATGAACAAGAGATTGTGAGTATTAATAATAAAAAGACTGTTAAATAATTAGAAACTGTATTCATAGTGTTTGATTTTCAAGCTATCCTCCATTTGAGTACTGAATATAATTTGATACATTCCTTTGTCTGTAAAGAAAAAGTGATCTTTCCCTTTAATTTCTGAGTAGCCTAAAATATTGAAGTTTTCGTCAATGATTTGCAGTTTCGATGAAGACTGCATTTTGCCATTGCTTCTTTCAATGATTGGTTCATCTATCCTTCGTATAAATACTTTCCTATATTCTTCATAATATAGACTACTAAACCTCGTGCGTGCGAAAATTTTACTCTGTTCACGTCTCGGGTCTTGATCAAAGCTTTTTTTAAGAACAGGGCTTTCATCAATTTCAATGTCGTTCATTAAAATCTGATGAGATTGTACAATTTGATCACTGTCTGATACTGAATAAAGGTTTTTGTCAAGAGTGTAGCTGAAATATAATTGGTTGTTTGAACCCTTAGTGAATGAAATATCACAAAACCCAGAGGGCCAATAATGTGCATCGGACTCCAAAGAATATAATTCAGGGAATTCAGCTAAAAGTCTTTGACCATCTTGTGTAATCTGTAACAGAGCGCTTTTTGTTTCCTTGATGTTCTTACTGTTACAAGATTGTCCAGTATAAAGGAAGTAAACATCGTTTATTTTAGTCAATGGCATTTTACGATTGCTATTTGGGTATATTTCATCGGACTTAATATCAATTTTAAATCGTTTTAGGACATTACCATTGAAATCAGCAGTTAAAATTTCGTTAGAATAATAGCTATGAATTAAAAATTTGTCATCTTCTATAAGAAATGAAGCAATTCTGCTTCCAAGACCATTTGGCCCGTCTTTGTCGAATTTAATCTTCTTTTCTAAATTGGTAGTTTTCAGATTATAAAAATAGAACATGTAATTATTACTATTGAAAAACACCAAATAATTAGAAGAGTCTGCTTTATAAATAACAGTCTCACCGATATTTGGTGTAGTCTCTGAATCTAATAGCAGATACATACTACCTTTCTCAAGTAGATCAATATTTGTTAAATATTTCTGCGGAACTGAACTTTTGTCCTGTCTTGAATCACATGACAAGAGGATAACTATAATGGTCAGTAGGTTTAAATATTTCATGATACTAAGAGGAATTAATGAGTCTTAATGACTCATTAATTCAATAAAAGTTGAAAATTAATATGGTGCAACGATACAGTTATACCCTCCAATAACTACAAATTCCTTCTCGCACCAAGCATCAGTTAAAATCATATTGCCATCTTCATCTTCTTCATATTCAGTTTGACAACTTCCATTATTCAATGGATTAACTGCCAAGGTACAAGTTCCCGCAGCTAAACTAAAAGTCAATAGCCCTGAACAAATTAGAATTGTTAAAGAGCGATTTATATTTTTTCTCATTTTCTCGAATTTTTAAGTGATAGAAATTTTGCAGTTGTAATGATGTGGATAGCCGTCTTCTGCTATAGATTCAAGACATGTGTAGTCAACAGGCACAATCTCGTCATTCTCATCAAATTCAAAAATAATATAACATCGCCCATTTGGATTATTTGGGTCGAGCGTACAAGCCCCTTGTAGATTTGAACTAAATGCCGCCAGTGTTAAAAATAACGCTAATAAACTTTTTCTCATTTTCTTATGAATTAAACAAAGCCTACTCATTTGGATCAGGCATTTTCGGCATCCTCCTGTTTTTTGAGCAGAAATACAAAGACAGTTGTATACGGGGCTGAGAGTTGTATTGTGTGTGCTCGTTCTTCAATTTTTTTAGCTAAAGTATGAAGTTCCTTTTCTTAAGATAGGACTAAAGTAAAGTAGTGGAGAGGGTAAAGTCAAGTTATAAGTGAAAAAATAAATAAAATTAATTCAAATTTCTTATATGGTTACCTCAAGTATCTGATTCATCACCATCAGTGTCTCCAGAATGGGACTCTGATGAAGAGCTTTATTTTCTTAGCTATTGAGATAAAGTTGATGGAATTGCCTTGCCATTAGTCTCAGCTTTGTTCACCGCCTGCGCAGCCGTCCGACCGCTCAAAGCGGTCGGACGGCTAAACTATCAAAACCGAAATATCTGCCCTTGCTTAGCTACATGAAAACCTGCCTGTACAACCTCTTTATACTCCCTGCTATTGACATCAAGAATGGGGTTGGTGTGATTCGCGTGGATAAAGTACACCTTAGCCTTATCAGCATCTGATAGGTTCTTAAAAAGCTCCATGCTTTCAGTGGTAAAAGGGTGAGGAATCAGGCTCATGTCTCTACCTTCAAGTTCTCCATCTTTATAGAAGCTGGCATCAATAAGTATATAATCGTGGGCCTTAACCACTTCTCGAATGTCTACATCCCATCGGTTCCATTTGTCTATGTCAGGAATAAAAACAAGGCTCTTGCGACTAACTTTTATTTGATAGCCTACAGTTTCGCTGTATTCATCTCTGTGGGGAACAGTGAAAGGCATTACAGAAATACTGTTGCTCAACGAGATTGTTGTGGAGTCTGACAGGGGTTTTAGAGCTATGTTCTCTAAACTAACTAATTGGCTCCAGGGTCCGTTTTCTTGAAGAAAGGCAGTCATTTTAGGCATGGTGTAAACCGGAATGGTTCGTGTACCCATTACTTCTCTACCCAAATGCATGAGCCCGGTGTAGTGGCCAATATGTGCATGAGTTAAAAATATACCATCGAAAGGATATTGTGTGGGCTTCGAAACCTTATCGGCCATTTCTAACTGTTCCCGAAAATCAGGAGTGGCTTCGAAAAGGTAGCGTTTGTTATGCTGCGGGTCTACCAGACAAAGCGATACAGCATACTGTTTTGCTCTTAGCCCTTCTTCAATCAGTTTAAATTCTTGTCTCGATCCGGCCTGCGGATAGCCCGCGTCTTGTGCCACACCGAGCACCATTAGGTAAGGGGCGTCCTGAGATGGAATATTGGTGTCAATACCTTGGGTTTCCGGGCTGCTACAGCTTAGGAAAACGAATAAAAAAAGAGCCCATAGAGGCTCTAAAGTTAAGGTTGAAGATGGTGTGTCGTTCATATTAACTACCACAACCTACGCAATCTATTTTAGAATCCATAGGCTTCACACCGTTCAATTTCATTTTTAGATTGTGAATTTGGTCTTTAATGTCCATATCGGCAAACATGTCGCCAGTGAGTTGAGCGTTCAGTTGGTCGATCTGCTTTTGTAGTTGTTCTTTAGTTTCTTCCATGGGGGTGTTATTTGGGTGATCAAAAATGAATTTAAAGTTTCTCAACATTAAATCAAATAGGAGAAGTTCAATGTTCGTGGTTTAACCTTTAAGATTCATAGTTTATAGTCGACTCAAGTCAGAGATGGACAGTTGGTGGTTGATGACTGTGGTTTAACCTGAGTTTGATGTAAGAAAAGAACGTCATGCAAAAAAAACAGGCCTTAAACTCTCAAAAAAAGACCTGTTTTATCCGGTATCTCAACAGAGCCTAAATGAGATTGCGGATATTTTCCTTTGCGTATGTGAAGTTTTCAGAGGAAAATTCCGCAATGACGTCCTAAGAGGGGG
>MDTG01034978.1_pt1 | contig 23756 bp, 25 predicted proteins | sample 811421 | NCBI WGS metagenome assembly MDTG01 (sample SAMN05326645, study PRJNA326480) | marine metagenome | isolation source: seawater | place: Pacific Ocean: South East | collected 2011
ATAGGGTGTTTTGTCTAAGAAGGCTTTTATTAAAAATAAACCAATATAAAATAAAGGTAGTAGGAAGAAATAATAAATACTCAAAAGAATTAAATAACACTATTTATATTTTATAACAAATGTACAAATAATGTTTCTACTATTTGTTGAAAATGATATTTTACAATCTTTGAAAAACAGATTGCCATTATTATCAATCACTTGAATGTTATTAAAGGGAATTCCTTTTAAAAATTTGTTACATTTTACTAAAGATTCTTTCACAGAAAAAACTAAAGCGAATTCCTTTTTTATATTACTCTTTGATAAAATAATATCTAGTTCGCTTTTTGTAAAATTATCAAGAAAAAATCTTTGTTCATCAATAGTATCAATTTCCGGCAGTTCATCAATATAAATTATATCTGTTCCTATATTCATTTTTAATACAACTATTTTAATTTATCGATTTCATCGATTAAATCTTTATAGGTTTTAATAACAGAATAGTCCTTGATCTCGATACCATATAAATCGTTTATGCGAGATATCATTCTATGGAAAAGGATACTTCCTTTTAATACTGTTGTGTCAATAATTGTATTATCAGAGATTTGATCATGAGATATTTTTAGAAACTTTCCTATAATTAATTTTAACTCTTCATTCATTTTGTAATAATGCCCTATTTATTTACTTTTTATATTATTAATGACATCATTTAAAAAGTCTGCTATTTCTAGACCATCAGATACCCTATGATCAAAAGCTACAATGATTGTCTGTTTTTTTGCTTTATAACCTGATAGTCCAATCATTATAGAATTATTATTTAAAATTATTGGTCGAAATGAATCAATATTTTTTTCTGTTAAATCGGTAAGAACTACAGTTGCTCCAGATACATCTCTAATATTCATTTTACCATCAATATATGAATCAACCAGAGTAATTATACGATTCTCTATTTCGCCTATACTTTTTTTATTGCTGTCATGGATCACTCCAATTTTCAAACCATTTCCTAAATTCAGAGCTAACCCGAAGTTTATTTTTTTATAGATTAGTATTTTATTATTATCAAAATAGCTATTTAAATGCTCATATTTACTATTATCTAATAATTTAGAAACGATTTCAATAATTACAGTAGAAATCGTATTTTCAAATTCTTTATAGGAGTAGTAATTATTTATATTATCATTATTATTAATATCGAAACTTTTTGATACATAAGAAATTAATCCAAGTCTGGAATTATTAGATAAATTAGAAATTTCACTTAGCTTTCCAGGGGAAAGTGTTTTGACTTTTTTTATATCTTCGTTTTTATCATCCACTTTATTGTTTGCAATGTACTCATCAACTAATTGCTCAGTGACAAATGAATTATTTTTAAAAATCTCAGCATTCAGTCTGTGTTTTTTAATCTTTTCTAGAGCTTTTTTACTAAAGCTTTTATTTTTTGTTTTTTCAGCTAAAGAATTTTTTTGTTTTTTATTAGGAACTTGCTGTAAATAAATTTCTATTACTGGTGAGCCCACATTAATTGATTCACCTTCCTCGCATTTTAGTTTAATATATCCTGAATGTTTTGAATGGATTTCAAAATTTGCTTTAGATGTTTCATAGTCAATAACTAATTCTCCAGCTTCAATTTTTTGATTATGACTTACATAAATATTTGTAATTAATACCATTTCATCATTCACATTATCTTGTGGTATCTTTATTATTTCAATCGGGTTCATAAAACCTCTTTTAATTTATTTACAATCATTTTTGCTGATACCAATATTTCATCTTCTAAAGATTTGACAGATGGTATTGGTATGTTTTCTGAACCAATTCTTAAATATTTTTTATCCTGATTATCCTTTATTTGATTTATTTCTATTAGGTTAGAAATAATTTCAGAACCAAATCCTCCTTCGACATTACTTTCTTCCACAGTGATTATATATTCTGAATCATTAGTTAATTCATATAAAATTTTGCTGTTCAAGGGATAAATTTTAGTTAATACAATAATTTTAGGAAAGAACTCAAATTCATAGAAAAGTTCATCTACGCTTTCTAATACGTGATGTATAGAGCCACCATAAGTAATTATGCAAAACTTTGAGTTTAAATCACTTGGTTTACCAATTATAATTGGATATTCTGAACCTGTTTTGAAAAAATCGTAGTTAATTGATCTTGGCAGCTTGTTTGTTAGTCTGCCATAATCAATTTTATTCTCTATAACAATCGAAGTATGTTTATGCTTTTCTACTGAGGAATATATTTCTCGAGCACTTATTAATGTATTTAGAGCTATAATTTGAATATTATTTATTCCATTAAATATTTTTTCTATACTTTGTGAATGTGTAGGGCCATAACCTCTTCCTCCGCCCATAGGTGTTCTAATTACAAGAGGAACTGTAATTTTCTTATTATACATATGATAAAATTTTGAAGCGTTAGATATAATTTGATCAAATGCGTAGCTAATAAAATCGCCAAACATTATTTCTACAAAAGGCTTAAATCCTAATATACTTAACCCAATCCCCATCCCAACAATACCGGCTTCTGATATTGGAGAGGAAATTACATTTCTTTCAAATTTTGTGGATAGTCCCTTAGTTATTTTAAACGCGCCTCCGTAAGGATCTTTTATATCTTCACCAATTAATATAGCGTTCTGATTTTTTTTTATAGTCTCTTTGAAGAAATTATTAATTACATCAACCTGCTTTTTATTGATAGTGATATCATGTTTTTCAAAATTGATTCTATTATTGGAAATTGATTTTTCATGGTATTGGTTTATTGACATTTCTGCAGTATCTAAAATCTTATTTATATATTGTGATACCCTAGATTTAGTTTCCTTATAATATTTATTTAATTGTTTATTATTTATTAACTCATTATTTAAAAGATCAAGGTTTTGATAGTGCTCTATTTCATCAACATCCCTATCATCATCACCTTTTGAATGTGCTTTAAGTCTGTAAGTATTAATTAATAAAAAACTTGGTTTATCATTTCTAGAATTTGAAATTGCTTTTTTAGAATTATCTAATAATTCATCATAATTCCATGTATCGGATTCGTATACATTAAGTCCAAATGATTTAGCACGTTCATTAATCGAGCCTACTAGATTATCAGATATTTTTGTTGATTGAGCATACTGATTATTCTCACAAACAAATAATATCGGGAGTTTGTAAAGTGATGCTAAATTCATAGATTCATAAATTATACCTTCTCCCATTGTGCCATCGCCAATAAAGCAAACGGAGACATCTTGTTTTTTCTTTCTTTTTAATCCCTCCGCAACACCAACAGCAACAGGACTAAGTGCCCCCTGAGGGCCATTAGAAAAGAAATTATTTTTTGAAATATGTTGGCTACCACCTATACCTCCACTTGCGCCAGTCTCTTTACCGAGGAGTTCAGCAATTAAACTTTCATGATCATTCGTAAAAGCGATATAATGACCATGACATCGATGGTTGCTAAAAACATAGTCATTTTTAGTTAAATACTTAGTTACGGCTACAGCAGATAGTTCTTGCCCAATGCAAGTGTGAACTGTACCATTTAAAAGACCTCTAGAGAAAATATCTAGAAAAGACTCCTCTACAGCTCTTATTTTAATTGCAGTTTTATAATCTTTAACCAAAAAATATTTCTTTCTATTTTTTTTGATATTTTAAGATCTTCAAATTAGCTAAATGATAATTCATTTTAAAAAAATATTTTTAAATATATGTGATGTTGGACTATTACATAATAATATTAAATTATTTAATATTAATTATGTTCTATTATTTAAAAAAACGTGTTAAACAATTCCCTTTAGCATTAGAGAAGTTTTATTACAAAACTAAATATTCAAATCCTTTTTCAAATATCCATTCAATAAAGTTATCCAGTGAAGCTGAAATAATATATTCAGGTTTAAAGAAAAATGGAATAGTCAAATTAAATCAGAATTTTTTTCAAGAAGCGGATTACATAGAAGAGGTATACTTCGGTTTATCTGAGTATGGTAAGTTACATGGTGATATAAGTTCAATACCTCTGATGTCAAATATTAATAATCAATATTGGGAAGAGAATGGAAGACCTTTTGCTTATTACATATCTTTCAAAGATAAAAAATTAGAAAAAATATTTCTTAATGAAGATATTGCTACAGCTATCTGCAAATATATGAAAACTCAACCATATTATCGAAGCCAACCGGTTATTGCTAAGCATGAATGGAGTGGCGAAACAAATAAATTATATCAGTCAAAATTCCATGTAGATGGTAGCCTTAAGCAAGTTAGTATGATGCTATTGGTCAATGATATAACAGAAAAAGATACCCATATGGAGTATGCTATTGGCTCTAATAAACTTGGTAAAAAAGATTATTCCTATGATGAAAAAAAAGTTTTGAAGGAGTATCCAAGACAATACCCTTTAATCGGGAAAAAAGGCTCCTTGTTCCTGTTTGATGCTGGATCAGGCTATCACAGAGCAATTTATAGGAAGAATTCAATAAGAAAAATCCTTCATGTAATAACAACTGGTGGTGACAGAATTTTTCCTGAAAGATTTGATAGGGTAGATGATTGGGATAGCTTAAAAAAACAACATTCTGTTGTGCAAAAATTATTTGATAGAATAGGTATAATTAAGCCTCAACTTTATTAATAATATTCAATTGAAGAATATTTCTTGAATATACTTTATTATTCGCCATCTAATTGCATAGGAGGTGCTGAGTTGAGCCTCCTAGAGATAATAAAGAGTGCAAGTAATGCTAGGCAAAAGGTATTCATAGCATTACCTCCGCCAAAAAATGGTGATTTTACTTACATGAATATGTTAAGAAAATATTGTCATGGTATTTTCATTGTTCGTCCAATGAAATGGCACCTTACAAAACAAAATAGTATCATAAATAGAGTGGTCTCATATATATACAGCATAATTTTATCTGGTTGGTATATATTCCCAACATTGCTTTTAATAAGGATAATTAAGCTTAGAAAAATAGATATTGTTCATACTAATACGATGATGGCTATTGAAGGTGCATTAGCCTCAAAAATTTTGAGTATAAAACATATTTGGCACATTAGGGAGGGCATCGGTTATCACGATGAATCAATTGTACAATTCCCATTTCAAAGATTTCCTAAATTATTTCGTTATTTAACAAAAAATATTACAGACGTTGCAATTGTTAATTCTTTTCATACTAAAGAATTAGCAAAACCCTATTTTCCAAAAAGAAAAATAAAAATAATCTATAATGCCCTTCATGATAATTGGTTTGTAAAAAGAAAACATAGATCAAAAAAAAATAAAATTGTCATTGGAGTGGTTGCTAATGTTACATCCAAAGTTAAAAATCACAAGTTGGTTATCAGTCTAGCAAACCATCTATTTAATATATGTACAGAGAACATAATATTTAACATATATGGTTCTATCCCAAAAAATGATATCTATTTTCATGATTTAAAAAAACATATCAAGGATTATAAACTTGAAGATGTTGTTCTTTTTAAGGGCGTTGAAAATCCTGATAAAATATATGATACAATTGACATACTGTTTCATCCGTTTAGTAAAGAAAGTTTTGGAAGAATCTATATCGAAGCTATGGGTAAAGGCATCCCAGTTGTAGCTTTAGATGGAGGAGGCGCTAAAGAACTAATCAAAGAAAACATAACAGGGTTTAAGGTGGATAATGACATTATTAAAATTTCAGAAAAAATTCTGCTATTAATTGAAAAACCAAAGATATACGATAAGATATCTTCAAATGGTTTTGAATTTTCAGTTAATAATTTCAAAAGTTCATTAATATGGAAAAAATTAATTCGGGTATATGTTAAAGTGTTAAAGTCTTAAGCAATTACCAATATCAAAAAATAAATTTTCCAAACATAACAAATGCAATTAAATTCATAAATAAATTTTAAATTTATATATGAAGTTTATATGTTCTATTTTACCTCATCGTATCAGATTTGCCGTTTATTAAAAAGTTTGACATATTCGGTTTAGGATGTATCGCCTTAGATAAAATATTATTCATAAAAGGTAATGCTGATTTAAATGTAAAGTATCAGATAATAAGAACAGAACAAGAAGTAGGAGGGTTAGTTGGAAGGGCTTTAATTACAGCTTCAACATTAGGATCTACTTGTTATTATAAAGCAATACTTGGTAAAAATCATAAATCCAATATTGTAGTATCCGCCTTAAAATCTCATAGAGTAAATACAGACCTAATAGAATTTGATTTATTTTCTGGGCCGATTGATTCTACAGTTGTTATCAGCGAGGATTTTAAACAGAGAACCATTTATTTTGATGAAAATCAATGGAAACCAAATAGGCTAAAGATCATCAATAATTTGGAGCAAATTAAATATTCATCACTTTTAATTATTGATGATTATATCAATGATAAAAGTATTTTAAATGCGATTAAAATTGCTAAAACTTATAAAGTGCCAATTTTAGCTGATTTCGAAAATAAATTGAATGATCAAATAATTCAGGCAGTTAAATTGATTGACCATATCATTGTTTCAGAATCTTTTGTAATAGAAAACTTTGGTAAAATCAGTCCTGAAAAGTCAATTTTAAAATTATGGGACGACTCAAAAACTCTTATTGCAATAACATATGGTGACAAAGGTTGTTATTTTAGATCAGTTGAAAATTCTAAGGTCAATTTTGTTCCATCAGTAAAAGTAAAAACTAATAATACATTAGGCTGTGGCGATGTTTTTCATGGTGCTTATGCGCATGCATTAACAAAAAAATATACAGCAATGGATAGAATCAGGTTTGCTAATGCAGCTGCAGCCATAAGGGCGAGTGGGAAAAAGCTTGATAAAAAAGAAATAGAAAAGATTATGTATATATAATAAGTAATTATTTTATCTAGATTTTCCGTGAAATCATTTTTGTATTTAGGTAATCAATTCTGCGGCAATTGCAGATGAAAAAATTGACTCAGCTAGAATAAAAATAGATATTATTTTCTAGCTGATATGTGTATTTTTATAATTAGCAATTATTAAGTAATGTATTTAAATAATTAAAAATAAGAAATAAATAATGGAAATAATATGTTGAAAAACTTAGTTATTACTGCTGCCGGACTTTCGACACGCTTTGAAGGGCTTAAGCCAAAATGGATGTTAACGCATCCAAAAGGAAATTGGATGATAGTAGAAGCATTGAAAAATTTTGATTTTGATAATGTTGATAAGGTTTATTTGGGTTTTTTAAAAGAGCATATAGATCAGTTCGATTGTCTTGATGCTATAAAATTATGTATTGCTGAACTTAATATTTCAGATAAAGCGGAGATTGTTATTCTCGATGAAAGGACAAATAACCAGCCACATACAGTATACAAAGTAATAAAGCAGGCTAATATTGACGGACAGATTATAATAAAAGAAGTTGATAATCAATTTTCTTACAGCGTTGAGAGAGGGAACTTTATGTGCTATTATGATTTGAATGAAACAACATCAATAAATCCCTCTAACAAAAGTTACATTACAATTAATGATGATGGTGATATTGCTGATATTTTTGAGAAAAAAGTAATTTCATCTACTTTTGGCTGTGGAAGTTATTCTTTTGAAAGTAGTCAACAGTTTTGTAATTATTATGAAGATTTGTCCTCTAATCCAAGTCTTTATTTATCAGATATAATAAAAAAAATGATTAAAGATGGATCTAAGTTTAAACCCATATTAGCAAAGGATTATATTGATTGGGGTACAAAAGAAGATTGGTTTAGGTATGTAAGAGAATTTAAAACTCTTTTTGTTGATATTGATGGTACATTGGTTAAAAGTTCGGGAAAGTATACACCTCCTTATTGGGGCGAAACAGAAGGTATAAAAGAAAATATAGAGTTTTTAAACAGGTTGCATGCGACAGGTAAAGTTTACATAATATTGACTACTGCTAGATCATCACAAGCCAAAGACATTACTATTGAGCAAATGAAAAGAGAAGGAATTAAGTATGACGATATTATATTTGACTTATTCCACTCAAATAGAACTATTATAAATGATTACGGTTCATCTAATCCTTATCCTACATGTGATGCAGTAAATATAGTAAGAAATTCAAATGATCTAGAAAGATTCCTAAAAGATTTGGGTAAATAAAATTGTTTCTTATTTCACATAGAGGAAATTTAAATGGTGTGGAGTCTGAAAATGAAAATTCTCCAAATTATATTAAAAATGCTATTTCGCATGGATTTCATGTTGAAATTGATGTTTGGGATGTTGCTGGAACTTATTATTTAGGACATGATGATCCTCAGCATATCGTCAATAAAGAATTTTTAAGCAATAATAGGTTGTGGTGCCATGCAAAAAACATTGATGCATTACATCATATGCTTAAAGACGGAATTCACTGTTTTTGGCATCAGAGTGACGATGTAGCAATTACTTCAAAAGGATTTATATGGACTTATCCAGGTAAAAATTTGACTAATAAGTCTATAGCTATTTTTTTAGGCCCTCCTGAAGATGATTTTGATAAAAACATTTCTGGAATTTGTAGCGATTATATACAGCAATTTTAAAAAAATATTGTGCCTACCTAATTAATTTTTACTTTAAAATTCTGAAACAATCAAATCTAATTGAATCATAATATTAACCAATAACTTGTCTATTAGTATATGAAGAAAAATAAACAGTATCCCTTTTTTTCAATATGTATCCCGAATTATAATTATGGACATTTCATTGAAGAAACTATAAATAGTGTTTTAAAACAAAGCTACAGGTCCTTCGAGATTATTATATCAGATAACAAGTCTACAGATAATTCTATGGAAATAATTAATAGATTTAAAAGTGATAGAATTAGTGTTTATCAAAACAAATATAATGTAGGATTTTCTAAAAATCTTGATTGCGCAACAATTAAAGCTCAAGGTGAATATATTATATTATTATCTGCTGATGATTTATTAAAAGGAAATGCTCTAGAATATTTTCATGAAATCATTACTAGTCATAACCAAAAGGACGATGACTTAGTTATATTTGGCTCAGGCGAAGTTATTGACAGAGATGGAAACTTTATTAATTATGTTAGTAGTAAGCCTCAAGTTTTGATAGATGATCTCATAAAAAATGAAAACTATAATTATATTGATGATTCAAAGACTTTAGAATCTTACAATGGTTTAAGATTAATTAGAATTCTTCTCAAGAAAAATTTTGTTTCTGCTGGCCCGTTTCTAGCTACATGCTACAGTAAGAAACTATACAAAAAAGTTTCAGGATATTCCAATATAATGTCGGTATTTCCTGATGCTCATTTTTCTCATAAATTATGTTTGCAAGACCCAAAACTTATTTATAGTCAAATTAAATTATTTTCATATCGTGAACATGATCCAGAGCATAAACAACATGGTGATGGATTGGTAAACAAGCAATTAATTGATTTATATCATATTTCTAATTCATTCAATGAAGAAGAGTTAGAGAATGCTGGTTTAAATAGACTTGATTTGCAAAAAGCATTTATTGAATATTCTTGTTTAAGTAAAGCTAAATATTGTTTATTCAGGGGTGAAATAAATCAATCAATTAAACATTTCATATTTGGGTTTATTTCATACAAAAGGATTATGTTTAAATATTTATTAACCTATTTAATGGTAGTATTTTATTTATTCATTCCATTTTTTGCAGTTTTAGGTACTTTTTATAAAAAAAATAACAACATACAAAATGTCGAATAAATATTCAGATAAACTTTTATCAGTTGTCCTTCCTTGTTTAAATGAAAGTGAGAATATAAATAGCACCTATGAGACAATAAGTGTTATTCTAAAAGATCTAGGTATTAATTATGAAATTATATTTGTAGATAATGGGGGCACTGATGATCAATTGGATTTAATGAAAATATTATATTCAAAAGATCCTGACCATGTAAAAATCATATCTCTAAGTAGAAATTTTGGTTATCAGATGTCACTGTCTGCTGGCCTTGAATATTCAAATGGAGATGCAGTAATTCTTATAGATGCTGATTTACAGGATCCCCCATCAATGATAAAAGATTTTTTAGATGAATGGTCAAAGGGATATCAAGTTGTTTACGGTGTAAGAAAAAAGAGGATAGGCGGCCATTGGTTTCAAAGGTTTTTTTATAAGATATTTTATCGAGTATTCAATATAACAAGTGATGTTCATATTCCACACGATGCAGGTGAATTTGGTCTTATGGATAGAAAAGTTATTAATCATATTAAGAGTATGCCAGAAAGAGTAAGGTTTATTCGTGGGCTGAGAGCGTGGGTCGGATACAAGAGTAAAGGGATTGAATACACACGACTAGATAGAGAAAAAGGTAGTAGCTTCGCTACTTCCCTAAATTGGGCTCCTTTTGCGCTAGATGGTATTTTATCATTTACTACAAAAATATTATCATATGCATTTTTATTCAGCATGGTAATATTCATGTTAGCTTTAGCTTTTATTTTTTATACAATATGGTGGTATTTTGAATATAAAGACGGGCTAATGGCAGGTATCTCTTCATTATTAGTTTTAACAGCTTTTTTTAATGGTATAATTATTTTTATGCTTGGTCTAGTGGGTGCATTTGTTGAAAGAATTTTTCTCGAGGTAAAAGAAAGACCTCGCTTTATAGTTCAAGAAACTATTGGCTTAAAATGAAAATATTCATTACCGGGACTGAAAGTTTTGTGGCCCAAGCTCTAATTAAAAAATTAGATTTCAAAGGCTATAATTTGACAGGATGTGATACTGTAGTGCCTTCAGATAAAAGGTTTTTTCAAGCCGACATTAGATCAAAGACTTTGAGTGATAAAATTTCCACTGACATTGATATTATCGTTCATTTAGCTGCTTTATCATCAGATCCGCTATGTAAGGGGAATGATTATTCTTGTTTTGACATTAATGTAATGGGTACTTTGAATATTATGAACCTAGCAAAAGAAAAAAAATGCAAACAATTTATTTTTGCATCAACAGAATGGGTCTATGAAAATATTAATCGTGATGATTTCTTGTCTGAAGAGGAGAATATAGATGTTAGTAGGATAAATTCAGAATATGCTTTATCAAAATTTGTTAGTGAAATTAATTTAAAACATAGGCATCAATTAGATTTCTGTGACGTAACCATTCTCAGATTTGGTATTATTTATGGTCCTAGAAATAGCGGAACTGCTGTAGAATCAATTTTTAAATCCATTTACATGGATCATGAATTATCCATTGGTTCCAAATATAGCGGTAGGTGCTTCTTACATATTGATGATCTTTCTGGGGCTATTGTTAAATCATTAGGTTTGAAAGGGTTCAATATTTTGAATATAGTGGGTGATGAATTAATTACCATGAATGATATTATAATAATATCTGAAAAAATTCTTGGTAAGGTTGCTAATTTTAAAGTTTCAAATAATAAGGTAGTCGATCAAAGAAAAATTTCTAATGTTCTTGCAAAAAAAATGATAAAATGGAGACCGAAAATTGATATTAAAAGAGGATTATCAACAATAAAAGGTTTTCATGCTAACAATTAATTTCGTGGATTGAAGTGAAACAAAAGACATCAGAATTAAGAAGAATTATTTTAGACATGATATACAAATCTAAGTCTTCACACATAGCAGTATCATTCTCTATAGTAGAAATTTTAACAGCTATTTTTGAGAATATTTCAATAGATAAATTAAAATACCAGACTGAGGATCGGGATAGATTAATTGTTAGTAAGGGACATTCTGCTGCTGCTTTATATGGTATTCTTCATCAAAATAATTTTCTATCTGAAAATGAAATAAAATCTTATTGCGAGAATAATTCGATTTTAAGTGGACATGTCAGTCATTTTGTTCCTTATGTTGAACATTCCACAGGGGCGTTAGGTCATGGTCTTCCTGTTGCTGTTGGAATTTGTCTAGGATTGTTATCAAAAGGATTTAATTCAGCAAAAACATTTGTAGTCGTTGGGGATGGTGAATTAAATGAAGGGTCAAACTGGGAAGCGATCATGCTTGCTGGGAATCTTAAGCTGCAAAATTTATATTTAATTATTGATAAAAATAATTTAGCTGGTGTTGGCTCAAAATTAGATGAATATTGTTCAATAGATCCTTTAGATGAAAAGTTTAAATCATTCAATTTCGACGTCAAAAACCTCGATGGCCACAATTCTTCTTTAATATCTTCTAGAATAAAAGAAATGTCAGAAATAAAAAAGCCTAAAGCTTTGATTTGTAAAACTATAAAAGGTAAAGGCGTATCTTTTATGGAAAATAATAATGTCTGGCACTACAGGCCTCCGGGAGAAGATGAGTACACAAAAGCAAAAAAAGAGATTAAAGAAAAATTTTAAGGATGCGTGATTACTTTTTCAATTATTTATTTGAGTTGATGAAAGAAGTGGAAAATACGTTTCTTGTTGTCGCTGATATGGGTATGGGATTAATTGAGCCATTTCAAGAAAGTTTCCCAAAAAGGTTTATAAATATTGGAATAGCCGAACAAAACTTAGTTGGGATTTGCGCTGGTTTATGTAACGCAGGTTTTAAGCCTTTTTGCTATACAATTTCAAACTTCCTGGTGCAAAGGAGCTTAGAGCAAATTAGGAACGATATTTGTTTGCATAACTATCCAGTTACGTTAGTTGGTACCTCAACCGGTTATGACAATGGAAAATTGGGCCCAACGCATCATGTAATCGATGATTATGGAGTTGTAAAAACTTTGCCAAATATTAGTATATATTCGCCAACTTCGATTAAGGCTGTTGAGCTTTCAATGATCGAAAATATTAGAGCAGGTTCGCCATCATACATACGTTTAGGAAAAAGTGATTACGATATAGCTCCAATTTCAGATGGTGTTAATTATTTTGTTAAAAAAGAAGAAGATAAATCTAAGCTCATAATTGTGCATGGAACCGTTTTAGAAAATGTAATGGAAGCAGTTAAAGAAGATTATGAAATATCTGTTTTTTGTATGAATAAAATAAAACCAATGAATGAACAAACTGTTAATTATTTATTTTCTAATTTTCAAAAAATAATCGTGATTGAAGATCATAGTTTAGAGACGGGATTATACAATACCCTTTGTCAGGAGAAAAATAAGATTAAATCTAAAAAAAATCATATTTTTACAAAAATAGCTCCCCCATCTATATACCAAGAGATTGTTGGGGATAAAAGTTTTTATGATAAACTATACGGTTTAGATCCTAAATCTATAAAAGCATTTATCAAAACTATTTAAGCTCTTAGATAAAATGATAGATAAAAAAGTTATTGTTACAGGGGGCAATGGATTCATTGGCAGATTATTAATAAAAAAACTAAAAACTTTTGGTATAGAGGCAATAAATCTTTCCAGAAAGAATACAGATTCATATGATAATCAATTAAAATATTTTAATTCAGATTATATAGATACTATTTTACGTGATAATGAAAATATCAAAATAGCATTTTTATTAGGTTGGGGTAAAATGGATAGTCCCTCATCAAATTATCATTTAAATGAGAATGTTATCAATCATAAGAGCTTGATAAAAAAATTATATAAAAAAGGAGTGGAAAAAATTATTTTTCTTGGCTCAGCAACTGAATATGGAGAAACAGTAGGTAATTTAAATGAGGACTGTAATGTTGTGGGGAAATTATCTAATTATGCAAAAGGAAAAAATGAGGTTTCACAGATTGGAAGAGATTTAGCGGAAAAATACTCAGGAATATTTATACATATAAGATTATTCTATGTTTATGGACCATTCCAAAGAAAAAATTCTCTTATAAACTACCTAATTGATTGTAAAGAAAATAATATTTTTCCAGAGGTAGGAGATGGACAGTATTTTAGAGATTACATTTTTTTAAATGATGCCGTGGATGGTATAATAAAAATATCTAAAATAAATAAATCAATAATAATAAATCTTGGGTCTGGTGAAGCGGTAAAAGTTAAAGATTATATTAGTCAACTCTGGAAACATTTAGGTGGCTATCCTGAAGAGATTAAATTTGGGATTAAGCCTATGTCATCGTCTGAGCCTAAACAGCAGTATGCTTTTGCAGATAATACGCTAATAGAAGAATTAATTAATTGGTGCCCGAAAGTTACTGTGTCTGAAGGGTTAAGATTGACAATCCAATCAATAAAAAAAAATAAATATATCTTAAATTAAACAAATTGGAATGAATAAAAATGAAATTTAAAGAATTGCATATTGAGGGTGTTTATATAATAGAACCAGAGCCATTTAAAGATGAAAGAGGAATCTTTAGAAGACATTTTTGTTTTGATGAATTTAATAAGGTTGGGATAGCAAATAATGTTTTGCAGGCAAATATTTCAGAAAATAATTATAAGTATACTTTAAGGGGCTTTCACTATCAAATAAATCCGCATTCGGAAGGTAAAACAATGTCTTGCCTGCAAGGTGCGATGTATGATATTATTGTTGATCTAAGGCCTGAATCAAAAACTTATCTTCAATGGATTTCAGTTGAGTTAAGCTCAAAGAATAGACTATCGTTGCACATACCTCCAGGGTGTGCAAACTCCTTTTTAACATTAGAAAATGATACTTTAATTCAATATTATTGCAGTAATTATTATAATCCTAAATTTGAAAAAGGAATAAGGTATAATGATCCTTTTTTCAAATTTGATTGGCCAAATCGACCTCTTCATATTTCTGAAAAGGATGCATCTTGGCCAGATTTTGATCAAAATAATGCATAATTAATTCAAAAATGAGAATTCTTATCACAGGTGGGACAGGTTTTATTGGAGATCATTTAATTAAGGAAATTTCAGAAGTCAATCAAATACTTTTATTGACTAGAAATCTCGATAATCGAGAAGAAAATAATGTCCATTGTATTTATGGAGATTTAGGCGAAATCAGTACATTTGATGAAAAAGTCATTAATTTCAACCCTGATGTTTTAGTTCATTTAGCCTGGCAAGATATACCCGATTACTCAGAGGAGACATCCTATTTAAATTTAATTAATTCAATCAGTTTAATTAAGTTTATACTAAAGAAAACCTCATGCAAAAAAATTATAATTTCAGGTAGCTGTTTCGAATATGGCAAATTATTTGGAAGTTGTAATGAGAAAGATAAAGTGAAAATTAATAATTATTTTGCATGGGCAAAAAACTCACTATATGACTATGTAAGTGTGATGACATCTGAATTAAATATCAATCTAGTATGGTTTAGGATATTTTATGTTTTTGGAAAAGGTCAAATGTCAAAATCAATTATTCCTTACCTGACTGAGTCAATTAGAAATAGAAAGTTACCTAACGTTATGTATCCAAATAATAAAAATGACTTCATATATGTTAAAGATGTCGCAAGATTTTTTGACCATGCCATTAAACATAATATTAAGTCTGGCATTTACAACCTTGGTTCAGGAAATTCAACTCCAATATATGAACTTGTTCGTTTCATTTCTGAGTATTTTGACAATAAAAAATTATTAGAGAACTTTAATGTGGGGGATTCATCAGCAAAATCTGATTTCTGGGCAAGTATGGAAAAGACTAAACAAGTTTTTAAACTTGATTTAGAATATGATTATAAATCTGGAATTAAGGATTATCTAAAACAATTATCATAAAAGATATGTTATTTAAAAATACCACAAAAAAAATGAATAATTATTATCAAGAACTATATTCCTCTGATGATAAGTTTCGCGAGATATGGCAAGGTCGAGTTGGTACAGAGTACTTGATACCAAAGGAAGTAGGATATTTTGTTGAATACTTGAAATCGAAAGAAAAAGATAGCCAGTCAATACTTGAACTTGGTGCTGGAGATGGCGTTTCAGCTCAAAGAATGATTTCCTTATTAAATCCTAGAAAATATGTAGCAACAGAGATAAATGATGCCGGTGTAAAAAAATTAAAATCTAAAGGAATTTCATCAAAGGTGATGGATGCTACAAAAATAGACTTTGAAGATGATTCGTTTGATGTAGTTTGTTGTTTCAATGTTATGCATCATGTTAATGACCCATATTTAATGGCCCAGGAAATGATAAGAGTATCAAAAAAGCATATTTTATTGTGCGAGTCCAATGGCTTAAGCGTCATAAGAAAATTACTTGAATTTACTCCAAATAATAGGCGCGCAAATGAAAAGTCATATTTTCCCCGAGTTTATAAGAGTTTTTTTCATAATTCAAAAGTAAATAATATAAATGTAAAACCATTTATGTTTGTTTATACTGGAATTCCTGACTTTCTATTTAAGCCAGGAGTTTGGATAAGTGAATTGATGGAGAAAATTCCTTTTCTACGTTGGCAATGCGCTGGATTATTCATTTCCTTAGAAAAAATGTCTAAGTAAAAATATAATGATTATATCTAGAACACCATTAAGAATGAGCTTTTTTGGCGGAGGTAGCGATTTAAAAGAGTATTATAAAACCGGTTATGGATCTGTATTAAGCACTAGTATAGATAAATATATATATATGACAGTGAATACTAAATTTTCTGATAAAATAAGAATCTGCTACTCAAAAACAGAATCCGTTAGTGATATAAAACAAATTAAGCACAATTTGGTAAGAGAGGCCCTTAGAGTTGTAGGTATAAATCAGGGAGGTTTAGACATTGTTTATATGTCAGATATGCTTCCTGATCATGAAGGATCTGGGCTTGGCGCATCTAGCAGTTTAACAGTGGGTATATTGCATGCACTTTTTACTTTCAAAGGTCAGAAAGTCTCCATAGAAAAACTCGCGAGCTTAGCATGTAATATTGAAATAGATGTCCTTGGGCATCCAATAGGAAAACAGGATCAATATGCAGCAGCTTTCGGAGGATTTAATAGAATCAATTTTAATGCTGATGAGACAGTGGATGTGATACCATTAAATTTGAATAAAAAAACTATTAAGAATCTCAATCAAAACATCATTTGTTTTCATATAGGAAAAAATACAAGGTCAGATACAATTCTAGATGAGCAAACTAAAAATACTCATTTAAATATATCTGAGATTGATAAAATGATTTCTTTTGTTGATGATGGAATTGAATTGTTGAAAAATTCAAGGTTAAATGACTTTGGTGATTTACTTGATATGAGTTGGAATATAAAAAAAGGTTTAGCTACTAATATATCTAATAGTGATATTGATAAAGCTTATAGTATGGCAAAAGATGCGGGAGCCAGAGGTGGTAAAATACTTGGTTCTGGAGGCGGTGGGTTTTTAATGTTTTTTTGTGAAACGAAATATCAAGATATTTTGAGAAATAAGTTGGGTTATCTCAAAGAAGCAGATTTAAAATTTTCTAGCGGTGGTAGTCAGATAATATATGATGGATAGATTATCATTTTATAACCTATCTACAACTTTTACATCAATTGAGAAAAATTAGTATCAACCAAGCTGTTATTTTTGCAGGTGGAAAGGGGACTAGATTAAGGCCTATTACTGCGAATATACCAAAGCCTATGGTTAGTATTAATGGGATTCCTTTTTTAGATTATTTAATTAAGTCCATTATCGATGTTGGAATTAATAATATTTTAATTTTAACAGGCTATCAAAGTAATAAGATTGAAGATTATTACAATAATAGAAAATATGATTCATTAAATATCCAATTCTCTAGAGGAGAAGTATCTTATAAAACTGGAAAAAGATTAATAAGTGCATTTAAAATGCTTGACCCTTTTTTTCTTTTGGTCTATGGAGATAATTATTGGCCTATTGAATTTCATAAAATGATAAATTTATATAATTCAACCGATAGTTTGATATCTACTACAGTTTTTAGCAATAAACATGGTACTGGAGAATATGGTTTGAAAAATAATACTCATGTATTAGATAATAGGGTTTTAAAATATGATAAAACCATGGAATCTAAGGATCTAAATTGTTTAGATATTGGTTATTTTATTGTTGATAAAAACGCTATTGATGAAACCGAAAAAAATAATATTTCTTTTGAAAAAGAGATGTTGGTCTCACAAATCCAGCATAATAAATTATCAGCCCACATTACTCACAAACAATATTACTACATTACAAATAATAAATCAGTGAATGAGTTTGAAAATTTTGTAATAAAGAATAGAATACAACATGTCATTTGATACTTACAATTTAAAATTCTGGAGCTAAAATGGAGTTTTTTAAAGATTATTTTAATTTAATAGGCAAAAAAATAGATGATGCTGAATATCAAAAGTTTTATGAAACCGTTAAATTAATTGAGCAAGTGAGAGATAATAGCAAGAAAATTATATTTGCGGGCAATGGTGGCAGCGCTGCAATGTCAAGTCATTTAACAGTAGATATGACAAAGGTTGGTCGCGTAAGATCTATAAATTTTAATGAAGCTGATCTACTTACTTGTTTTTCAAATGATTATGGGTATGAAAGGGTATATGAAAAAGCTATAGAGTTTTATGGTGATTCGGGCGATCTTGCTATTCTGATAAGTAGTAGTGGTAAATCTCAAAACATGGTTAATGCAGCAAATAAAGCTAAAGAAATGGATATCAACGTGGTTACGTTTACTGGTTTTGATTTAAATAATCCCTTAAAAAAACTCGGTGATGTAAATTTTTGGATAGACAGTAAAGCTTATAATATTGTAGAGATGACTCACCATATATGGTTATTATCAATTGTGGACTATTTAGCTGGTGATATATATTACCCGGCTAATTAGAAGGTTATTATTATGGAAAATGTATTAATTACAGGAATAACAGGTTTTGTTGGATCACACATTGCTGAACATTGTATTAATATGGGTATTAAACCATTTGGGTTTAAACGTTATCATTTATCTAATATGAAGAATGTAGAGCATATTGAAGAAAAGATTCATTGGATTGATTGTGATATGATGGATTACAAAGGCGTATTATCAGCTCTAAAAAATTGTCAGCCAGATAAAATATTTCACATGGCCTCACAAAGTTTTGTAAGTCCTTCTTGGGATCATCCTAACTTATATATGGATGCCAATTATAAAATGACAGTAAATCTTCTTGAGGCATGTATGCAGCTCAATATTAATCCCAAAATACATATTCCTGGATCTGGTGAAGAATATGGTGATGTGTATGAAAATGAACTGCCTATAAATGAACAATCTGTAATTAGGCCAGTAAATCCATATGCTGTTACGAAAGTTGCTCAAGATCTAATTGGTTATGTTTATTTTAGATCTTATGGTCTTAATGTAATTAGAACTAGGGCATTTAATCATGAGGGTCCTAGAAGAGATAAGGTGTTTGGTATACCTTGGTATGCGTATCAGATAGCTCGGATAGAGAATGGAAATCAAGATCCTCATCTTGAAGTCGGGCATTTAGACGATAAAAGAAATTTTACACATGTCACGGATATGGTCCGAGCATACTGGGTTGCAATGGAAAAGTGCGACCCTGGAGAATTATATCTTATTGGTTCAGAAAGGGATGAGGATATTCATACATTTAGAGAAGCTTTGGAGATGCTGATTTCATTATCAACAAAGAAGAATATTACCTATAAAATTGTTGATAAATACACCAGGCCAACACAGGTTCCTTTCCTTATTTGTGATTGTAGTAAATTCAGGAAGAAAACTAGTTGGCAACCAACAATTGGTTTTGATAAAATAATATCTGAGACCTTAGAATTTTGGCGTCAAAGGATAAAAAATTAATTATCTAGTTTATAATATTTAATTTATTTCTTAACTGGAAAGTTATATCAATTTTATTATTAATAAGTTAGTATGCCTTTCATTCTCATTCTACTTATGTAGTATTATAATTCATGAGATTTAAAATATGGCCAACAAAGTACTTTTTTGATGATCTAGGCAAAGATACTAGATTTATTATTTATTTAATGTTTTTTCTCTATTTGGCAATTAGCCTTGTAAAAATATTAGATCCAGATCCATTTATAAAAGAATTACAAATCCTTTACCTTGTTGAAAAGCATAATGAGTTTGGGTTAAGTCAAACCAAAGGTTTTAATCTTTGGACACCTGGTACAGATGAATTCGAAGTAAGGTATGGTGTCGATATGCCTTTTGGAGGTATACCATATGATTCCATTGAAGATCATTATGCCTATGTTTCTTTGCCTCCTGGATTAATTTTTCTTTCGGGCTTATTTTATAATGCGTTTGGAAAGTTTTGGCAAATAATTAGAGTTGAATTTATAATGTTTGGTGTTTTGCTTTTCTATGCATTAATTGTTTTTGCTCTAGAGCATATTGAACAAAAAACACTAAATATATTTTTGTTGTTTACCTTGACTCCATTTTCTTTATTTCACTATATGTATAATGATATGAACCACAATGCAATGCTGCTAAGTATGTCACTTTTTTCATATATATTTCTATTGAAATATATAAAGACTAAGAGTGTAAAATGGTTTTTGCTATCGATGTTAATTACACTAATTAATACATGGTTCAGTTATATTGCTCTAGTAACATTACCTAGTTTTTTTATGCATCTTTTCTTTGAAAAATCCTTCAATACAAAAGAGAAATTTGTTGCGATTAGTAGTTTGATTGTTTTCTGCAGTTCATTATTTATTAGTATTATACTATTCCACAGCATGCTACCTAATTCATTAGACTATTTATATGAAAGATTTACAGTAAGACTTAATAGTACAGATGGTATCGCAAGTGCAAACGAAACAGGATATATACCCTTGAATAATTTCATAATTAGACAATTTATAAGATTTAATACGCATTTTAATCCAATTGCATTCCTTCTCTCGTTAATTGGACTTTATTATGCTATTAAATATTATGCTTCGAAAATATTTAATAAAAAAAAATTCATCCAAATTGATACTTTGAATAATAATTTTATTTTAATAATGTTATTTTTTTGGGGCGTGCCAAATGGATTGCTAGTTGTTAATGGTGCTTATATTCATCCTTATGCCATATTTTATTTTAACTTATTTTTTATCTTTGGGTCATATATCGGATACACAAAAATTTTCAGTACTCAATCACTAGTTTTAAAGAAATTCATGAAATTTAAAGATCCTTCCATAGTTACTATACAAGTATTTCTATTTTTGTCAGTTGCTAGAGCCTTAATTAAGGTTTCAGGATTATCACTAATTGACTTATTTTTTAATAATAAAATACCGCCTTTTTGGGGTTAAGGAATCAATTATTATGAACAATAATATTATTAAGATTTTGTATGAAGCTGAATCTCATGAAGATCTGTTTTTAGAAAATCAACCTGATAATAATCAAAGAATAAAAAATGGTTATCTAAGAACATCGAATGGAAATAAAAGATATAAGATAGATAATTACATATTAAGGTTTATTGCAAGTGAGTTATATGCAAAAAACTTTGGATATGAATGGAGATTTTTTAATAAAACACAATTAGATTCTCACTCAGGAACAAAGATTTCCAAAAACAGATGGATGGATATCACATCAATGAAACCAGAGGATTTAAATGATAAAGTTGTATTGGAAGCTGGATGTGGTTCAGGAAGATTCTTAGAGGTCGTGGCACCTTTCGCCAAAAATTTAATTGGAGTAGACCTATCTCGTGCAATTGAAGTTTCTCGCGACAATATAATTAATGAATATCCAAATGTAGATTTTATTCAAGCTGATCTAAACCATATTCCAATTAAAGATGAATCTATAGATTTTATCTATAGCATAGGAGTTCTAGATCATACGCCGAGTACTCTCGGAGGGATACAGGCACTAAGTAAAAAATTAAAACCAGGCGGGAAAATAGCCATATGGGTTTATGGACCGTTCCCTAAGTTTACTTTATCACGTCTATATAGATTCATTGGTAGTAGAATAGATCCACATTTGTTACTTAAAATTCTTAAAGTTTATGTTCCTTTTGCTTTAAAAACTCATAGAATTCCATTGATTGGAAAAATTTTCAAGTGGGTAATATTCCCAGCTCCTGAATACCCTAATATACCAATTCCTGAAGATGATAGACTTGAGTGGTCAATCTTGGATGCATATGATAATTTCAGTAGCATATTAGTTCGTGGTTTTAGAAAAAATGAAGTTATTGAAATGTTAGAAAAGGCTGGACTTCAAAATATTACTGAAGGGAAAGTTGGCAATAGTTTTATAGCCCAAAAGCCAAGCTAGTCTATACCACTTTATTAAAATAATAAAAATTTTTAATTAGATTCAAATTTGGCTAAAATATTAATCCATCATCATGCCATAGCTCACCAAGATAAAAATGGTATTAAGCTAAACTCGTTTATAGCTAAATGGGTCATAGAATTAAGTAAATATTTTGAAAAAGTAGGTTTATTGCTACATGAATCTTCAAATGTTTCTCCTCATCAGGATATTTTAATTGATAATAATAATATAAAACTAGAAAGTTTGGGAGCCCCAGGATATAAATGGGATAGATTCAGTAGAATTAGAAGAATAAAAAATAAATGTAAGTCATTAAGTAACAAATACGATCATTTATTAATCAGAGGTATGACCCCTAGACAAATAACTATTTGGGATAATATAAAAATTAAAAATAGGTGGTTTTTCTTAGTTCAAAGTATTAGATATAAATACCAACCGTATAATATTAAACATTTTTATCTTGCTATGTTAGAAAGGCATAGATTAAGAGAGCTAAAAAAAATATGTCAAAATAGTAATCTTATTTCGAATTCACATGAATCTTTAAGGGAGGCAAAAGAATTATTATCTAAAAATGGTTACTTTGTTCCTACTAACACTATAAGCAAGAATGAAATTCCTGGATACCATTTTAGAGAATTAAAAAATCCAATAAATTTATTATTTGTTGGAAGGATAGAAAAACAAAAAGGAGTAAGTGAACTTATAGGCGCAATAAAAATTTTACATGATAAAAATATATCTTGTCGATTAAAGCTTGTCGGTTCTATTAATAAAGATTACAGGAAAGAATTGCAGTATGAAATTAGCAAAATGGAAATCAATGATTTAATTGAATTTCATGGTTTTGTAAAATTTGGTAAAAGATTATTCGAATTATATTTAAAGTCAGATATTTATATTTTACCAACCTATAATGAGGGTTTCCCCCATACAATTTGGGAAGCAGCCATCCATAGTTGCCCTATTTTAACAACAAATGTTGGTGGCATACCTAGACTGCTAGATAATAATAAGCATGCCATCATATTTTCTCCACGAAGCTCAAATGAAATATCAGCCTCAATTACTAAAATAATAAATAAAGATGATTTACGGAAAAATATAACCTCAAATGCTTACAAACTTGCTTGTAATTATTCTGTAGAGAATTGTGTAAGAATATTAGCTGCAAGAATAAAAAATAAAAATGTTTAGAATAAAAAATATTAGTATTCAAAAATGGTTATCTTTTTCTTTGCTCGCAATAAATTGGTTTCTTATGACTAGAACTCCACCATTCAATTATATTTCTTATAGATGGTATCACCAGTTTTTGATATCATTATTAGCCTACATTTTTTGTGGAAAAAAATTTACATTAAAATCAATTGGCGATTGTAAATATATATATTTGTCTTACTTAATGGGAATAGTATTGATGCTAATATTTAATTCAAAAAATACAATAATTTGGAATCCGGATTTGTTTCAATTGGTACCCTCCACCTTCACTTTTCAATTTATGTGGAC
>MDTG01076437.1_pt1 | contig 23742 bp, 20 predicted proteins | sample 811421 | NCBI WGS metagenome assembly MDTG01 (sample SAMN05326645, study PRJNA326480) | marine metagenome | isolation source: seawater | place: Pacific Ocean: South East | collected 2011
ATGTTTCTCCATCAATGGATTTTATTTCCCCTGGATTTGTTGGGATATATTTTTTTAGAAACTCTTTAAAAAATTTTTGCTCACCGATAAAACAAATACCCGTACTGTCCTTTTTTGCGTAATTCAATAGCCCGCTTTCCTTTGCAATTTTGCGAACATCCTTTTTACTTATTCCTCCAATTGGAAAAAGACTTTTCGAAAGCATTTTTTGATCTAAAAGATACAAGAAATAGCTTTGATCTTTATTGGGGTCAGCACCTTTCAGCAATTTAAACGTATCGTCATGCTGTTCAATTCTAGCATAGTGGCCAGTGGCTATTTTTGCTCCACCAATATCTGTAGCATAATTTAGAAAAGCCTTAAATTTTACTTCCTTGTTGCAAAGTACATCAGGGTTTGGAGTGCGCCCCTTTGAATATTCATCAATAAAATTTTTGAAAACGCCTTCCCAATATTCATTAGAGAAGTTGGTAGATCGAATAGGTATATCAATAGAATCGCAAACGGCTAAAGCATCTTTATAATCTTCTTCACTGGTACATTGATCACTGTCACCTTCCCAATTTTTCATAAATACACATTCTACTTCAAATCCTTGATTTTTTAATATAAGAGCCGTTACTGAGCTATCAACACCACCGCTTATCCCAACAATAATTGGTTCAGGCATGCGAGAACTCTGATAAAGCCTCAATTAATAGGGAAACATCTTCAATCGTATTGCCTCTACCAAAACTTATTCTAATTGTTGATTGATTAATTTTATCATCAATGCCCATAGCATTTAATATTGGAGAAACTCCTACAGTCCCTGAAGAACATGCTGAGCCATTTGATATTTCAATACCTTTCCGATCAAGCTTTGCAAGTATAATTTCATTTTTATGGTTAGGGAGCGCAATGCTACATAGCCCGGGAACGTGTTGTGTGCTATTTCCATGAAAAATTATTTCTGGCGATTGTTTTATTAGTGTATTTTTAAAATAATTTTCCAATTCAGATAAATGCTCTATTCGATTGTTAAGATTCGTATTCACTAATTCTGCAGCAACGCCCAGACCTGCAATTCCTGAAATATTTTCAGTTCCCGCACGCACATTACTTTCCTGGCTACCACCTATAATTAATGGCTTAAGGTGGGCCCCGTTTTTCTTATAAAGAAACCCAATACCCTTTGGACCATAAAACTTGTGCGCTGAAAAACTCATATAATCTGGATCAATACTTTTTATAGAAATTGGCAATTTTCCTACCGCCTGAACACAATCAGAGTGAAAAGGTATAGTGTGTGATTGTGCAACATCAATTAAATCTTCAATGTTCTGAATAGTACCCACTTCATTATTAACATACATAATAGAAATTAAAGCAGTGTCTTTCCTAATAGTTGATTCTAAATCTGCGGGGTTAACAAGCCCAGTTGAGTCCACCGGTAGAATATCATATGAAATACCAAAAATACTTAATTCATCTAATACTTTCAATACCGCGGGATGCTCAATAGCAGATGTTATCACATGCTTATTTTGTTGATGCAATAATGACCAAATCACAATATTATTTGATTCAGTACCGCTTCCTGTAAAATAAATCTCAGATGCTTTTGCATCGATCATCTTTGCAATTTCATTGCGAGCATGCTCAATAATAGATTTTGCAGCTCTTCCAGATGAATAAATACTTGATGGGTTTCCATAATCAAGCCTTGACACCTCATCCATTTTCTCTATGACTTTAGGATGAACAGGCGTAGTAGCTGCGTGATCAAAGTAGAGCATTTATTTAATAGAAAGTGATATTAGATATCATTTCTAATGGCAGCGTATCGAACGGTATTTTGTAAGTTTTTATAAAATGGAGGTTGGCGCTCTTCTAAAAGGTCAATAGTCGATTGCGAATCGTATTCAAACCTAACAACATCCCAGTTAAATGTATCTCCAACGGTAAGAAAAGCTACAGCGCTTCGAGGGTCTTCATCGAATGGTAGTCCCGTAGCCCCTTGACATAAAATTTTTAAATTTTCCTTAGATTCTTCGCGTGGTAAATGAAGGTGTCCATGCACATAAATAAATTGAGTTATATTTGGGTGAGATTCGGATATCTCATCGCGCCAAGCTAAGGCTTCATCCATTGTAGGGGGTATTTCATCTCGTTCATACCACGCATGAGAAAATTCAACTAAAGTATCCCCAACTATTTCTCTATTAGAGACAGTCATAGTTCTGCAATAAGCAATGCCTTCTTCTCCAATTTGATTGGCTGTCCACTGTTCATTATTTACTATTTCTTGCAAAATCGGGTCATCTTGCGGCATTCCTTCAAGCTCAGGCTTTTCATCTTTCCAAATTTCTTCAAGCAAATATCTTTCATGGTTTCCTCTTATTATAACAGAATTAGGCGTTGATTTGAGTATTTCCAGTATTTTGTTTGGGTCTGGGCCGAGCGAAAAATAATCTCCTAAAAATATTATTTGATCAATATTATCTCGATCATTGATTATTTCTAGGGCTTTTTTCAGGGCCGCAGAATTGGAATGAACGTCTGTGATTATTGCATATGTTTTCGAATTCATAGGTCGTGAAGATACACAGTCTTTAAGAGTTAGGTCAAGTCGTCTGTGAAAATATTATTTATTGATATAGCTTGTGCAAGTTTTACTTCATTACTAATATCGAAACCCTTATGTCAAAAAATACAGTTCTTATCGTAGGGTCTATTGCCCTTGATTCTGTTGAGACCTCACTAGAAAAGAAATCGAATCTAGTTGGCGGATCAACAACCTATAGTCTAATATCTGCTAGTCGCTATTCGGATGTTGCTGTAGTTGGAGTAATTGGTGATGATTTTCCTGAAGAAGGACATTCTCTATATAAGTCTTACGCTAAACATGTTGAAGATTTAAAAATAGTACAAGGAAAAACCTTTAGATGGGGTGGTAAATATCATGCAAATTGGAACGATCGCGATACGCTTTTTACCGATTTAGGTGTTTTTTCAGATTTCAACCCTATTTTAAGTGAATCAAACAAAAATAGATCACATATATTATTAGCAAATATTCATCCTGCTTTACAATTTTCTATTATCTCTCAAAATAGAAACCCTAATGCATTAATTGTAATTGACACCATGAACCTTTGGATAGAAACAACACTTCCCGATTTAATGAAAGTCTTATCCTCTTCAAATATTTTGTTGATAAATGAAAGCGAATCAACGCTTTTAACAAATCAGAAAAATTTAGTTGATGCAGCTTCCGCGTTATTGGATCTAGGCCCAGATGTGGTAGTAATAAAGAAGGGGAGTAACGGAGCAGAACTTTTTTCAAATAATGAACATTTAGAAATTGGAGCCTTTCCTGTAAAAGATGTAATTGACCCAACTGGAGCTGGTGATGCTTTTGCTGGGGCATTTACTGCATGCCTTTCATCGGGAGAATCGAATAGATCTGCACTATTGCATGCATCAGCTATGGCATCTATATGCATTGAGTCCTTTGGTACAGAAAGATTACAAAATGCATCAAATGATGAAATCAGTAAAAGAATAGAATTGTTATCAAAAACCTTTAAATCTTGATACCCGTATTATAGAACCATAACTTCTAGCGGAAAAAACTTATAATAAAAAGAGACATTATGAAAATTAATAAAACATCATTAGTAATTGTGCTATTATCAATTTCCTTAAATTTTTGGTCTTGCAACTCAACAGTTGAGTACACTTCAGCAAAAATGGCTTTGCAGAATGAAAATTGGGATGAGGCGGAGCAGTATTTATTTGATGCGCTAAAAGTTGAACCCGAGAATGCAGAGATAATGGTACAGATTGGATATCATGTCCATGCCAGAAAACAAGAATGGACAAAGATGAATGAAATGTTCAATAATGCAGTTTCAATTAATCCAGAAGGAAAAGCTCTTGGAAGACCTGTAAAAGAAGTTACTCAAAATTATCGCGAAATGTATTGGGCAGAAAACTATAACAAGGCAGTGAGAAAATTTAATAATTATAAAAAAAGACAGGATAAGGCAATTCTAGAGAATGCCATTGAAGTTTTTAATGAATCAGTTCAAATCGACCCAACAAAATCACAAACATACTCAATTTTGGCAACTTGCTATTATGAGCTTGGTGACTCTGAAAAAGCTATTGAATCTGGGACTAAAGGTTATGAAATGGATCCTGAAGATTATCAATCAAACTATACCCTCGGTCAAATCTATGCTTTAACTGGAAATAAAAAAGAAGCACTTTTTCATGTCGAAAAGTCTGTGAATTTAGATCCGTCAAATACGGATGCTGTACGTCAATTAGCAACCCTCTATTATGATAATGGAGACAAGGAAAAATCAGTAGAAACCTTTGAAACTGCAATTAAGCAGGAAGAAGATAAGATCATTAAAGCAAATCTGTATTTTAATCTAGGCGTTTTATACATGCAGTTAGACCAATTCGAAGAAGCAGAGGACAACTTTTTTTCTGCCTATGATCTTAACCCTGAAGATACCGAAGCCCTTAGTGGGATAGCGCAAACTTTTGAAAATGCTGAAAAGTGGAGACGGGCATCAAAATTTTATCGTGAACTTATTGAATTGGAACCTGATAATCCCGATCACTTCAAAGGGATGGCAAGAGTATTGATTAAGCAGGGCGATATGGATGGAGCTACAAAATATTTTGAAAAGGCTAAAAAGCTCGGTGGCTAATAATTATATTTAGAATGATTTACTTCGTTTTCTAATATATTCACTTAAAGCCACATCAAATTTTTGATCAGTAAATATGGGAATGTAATCCACCTTTTGATTCCCACACTCTTTTTTATATTTATCTTTAAATGAATTAATTTTTTGCTGATACGATGATCGAATATGCCACGGGTCAGTTGTAATCAGTTCTCCTGTTTCCATATCTTTGAATCTTGTTCTTTCATTGAAATTAAAATTGAATTCTTGCCTATCCATTAAATGAAAAACGATAACCTCTTGCTTATTGTGCCTAAAATGATTTAACCCTTTGATTACATTTACTGGATCATCTAGTAGGTCTGAAATAAGAATAACCAATCCCCTTTTTTTAATTCTCTCTGCCATCGCATCAAGTATAGATCTAATATTTGTGTCATCTCCAGCCCTACATTTACTAAGGGAATTAAAAATAATATTTTTGTGAGCATTTGAGGTTCTAGGGGGAATGTATTTCTTAATTATTTTATCAAATAAAATAAGACCAACAGCATCTTTTTGATTGGTCATAAGATGGGTAAGTCCAGCTGCTAAGGATGTGCCATATTTCAGTTTTGAAATCGATTTACTTTTGAAGCTCATGGACTTACTTGTATCTAAGAGAATATAGCTCCTTAAGTTTGTTTCCTCTTCAAAGCGCTTAATATAATAGCGATCAGTTTTTCCATATAATTTCCAGTCAATATGTCGAATTTCATCGCCTTGACCATAAGAGCGGTGTTCGGCAAACTCCACACTAAAACCATGATATGGACTCTTATGCCTACCAACTAAATAGCCTTCAACAACCAATTTAGCCCTTAAAGACATATTGTCAATTTTTGCTAGAACAGCAGGGCTTAAGTAGTTTTTTTGTTTATTCATTAACTAATTAACTTTGTAAGAATTTCATCAACACTCACATCTTCTGCTTCAGCGCTGTAGCTTGCAATTACCCGATGTCGAAGCACAGGAAAAACCATTTTTTTAACATCATCAATATTTACTGATGGGTTTCCATTTAATATGGCATGAGCTTTTGCACCAAGAATTAAAGACTGTGTAGCTCTAGGACCTGCTCCCCATTCAATTAATTCATTCACAAATTTCTTCGCTTTTTTACCAGGTCGAGTTGATGCAACTAAATCAACAGCATACTCTACTACATTATCTGCCATGGGAACTCTTAAAACAAGATCCTGAAACTCAAGCATTTCTTTTTTAGTAATTATTTTTTTGGATTCAGTATTAAGTAATGCGGTTGTTTTTTTAACGATTGAAATTTCATCTTCACGATTAGGGTAATCAATTAATAAATTAAACATGAAGCGATCGAGTTGTGCTTCGGGAAGCGGATATGTTCCTTCCTGCTCAATCGGGTTTTGTGTTGCTAAAACAAAAAATGGTTTATCTAGTTGATAAGATTTTCCAGCAGTAGTGACTCGCTGCTCTTGCATAGCTTCAAGTAATGCTGATTGCGTTTTGGGCGGGGTTCTATTTATTTCATCTGCTAATATAATATTACTAAAAATAGGACCTTTAAAAAATCTAAATGATCTTTTTCCTGATGACTTTGCTTCATCGATAACTTCCGTACCTGTGATATCGCTTGGCATTAAATCAGGAGTAAATTGGATACGGTTAAAATTCATATCTAATAATTCAGCCATCGATTTAATGATCAGCGTCTTAGCCAAACCGGGAACACCAACAATCAGAGTATGTCCCTTACAAAGTAAAGCAATCAGTATATGATTTAATACATCATGTTGCCCAATTATTGTTTTACCTATCTCATCAAAAAACCTTGATTTCATTTCTCCAAGCTTTTCTAATAGTGCTATATCTTTTTGATCTGTCATAACTTACCTATATTGTTTTAAACGGAGAGGAAATTACATTTTCATAATTAATGATTCAAAGAGATGTCTTGCGAAGGCTATTTTGATTGGTGAAATTATTAACTATGAAAAATACCGATAAATCTTTTGTTGATTTAGATAACCAACAAATTGTAGATATTTTAAATCAGCTAGAGGCAGAGCCTTACCGCTTGGATCAATTAAATGATTGGATCTATAATAAATATGCACAGAGTTGGTATGATATGACAAACATTCCATTGGAATTAATCAAAAAACTTGACTCTGAAATAGAACTACATCCATTAAAGGAAATCGATTCTTCAGGAACTAATACTGATTCGGCCCAAAAATATTTATTTTCAACGGGGGAAAATAATAAAATAGAATCTGTTTTGATGTACCAAAAAAACAGGACAACGATTTGTGTATCAAGTCAATCTGGATGTGCCGTAGACTGTAGTTTTTGCGCAACTGCCTCAATGGGATTTAAACAAAATTTGAGCCCGGGTGAAATAGTTGATCAAGTATTGCAATTATCGCATAAATCTAAATCTAGAATTACCAACGTAGTATTTATGGGGATGGGGGAGCCTTTTTTAAATTATCGGGGAGTGGTCAATGCTGCAGAGATATTAAATAAAAAAATGAATCTTGGATCTAGAAGAATCACTATATCAACTGCAGGCATAGTATCAAAGATATATCAAATGGCAGATGAGAAATTACCCTATAAATTAGCAGTGAGCTTGAATGCCCCTAATGACGAAATACGAAAAAAAATTATGCCACTTACATTAAAAAATCCTATCAAGGAATTGATACGGTCTGCGAAATATTATTATAGTCAAATAAAAAGGTTTGTGACGTTTGAGTATGTATTGCTAAAAGATGTTAATAGCTCAGAGCAATGTGCTTATGAATTAATTGAATTATTAGAAGGCATACCCTGCAAGGTTAATCTAATTCCATATAATGAGATTGGGGGAGTTTTTTCAAGACCTAGCGATGAATCAATAGAAAATTTTGTTCATATTTTAAAGCAAGCACCATTTACTGTAACGGTTAGATGGAGCAAGGGAACTAATATTGACGCAGGTTGCGGTCAATTGGCGGTGAGTAATTAAGATGATCAACTTTGATTTGATGACAGAAAAAATCATTGATGAATCAAGGTTTAGCGGGAAGATTGCTGTAGTGTTGGGCTCCGGACTGGGAAAAATTACCAGTCAACTAAAGCATAGCATATCTATACCATATTTATCTATTCCTCATTATCCTCAGACTACTGTTAAAGGCCATCCAGGAGAACTGGTTATAGGTTCAATAGATAATTGCAGTGTCCTTATCGCGAAAGGCCGCTTTCATTATTATGAAGGATATTCTTTTGAAGAAATAACAATTCCTATTCATCTCTTTTCAAGGCTTGGAATAAAATATCTGGTTATTACTAATTCTGCAGGTTCGATGAATATGGATTTACCACCTGGAAATTTTATGATTGCTGATAGTCATATGGATTGTACATATCGTAATGATTCGAATGACCCGAAAATTTATTCTCAAACAAATTTCCATGATCAGGAGCTAATTAAAATTGCACAATTATCTTCACAAAAATTAGAGTTAAAAATGAATACCGGGACTTATTGCTGGACGCTGGGACCTTCTTATGAGACACCAGCTGAAATTAAAAATATGCAACGCATGGGAGGAGATGCGGTAGGGATGAGCACAGTACCTGAAATAATTACTGCTACCGAACTTGGGATTAAAACTCTAACACTATCATGTTTGACAAACTTTGCTGCGGGTATTTCTAAAACACCACTTTCTCATGAAGAAGTTGTTACAAATGCAAAGAAATTTGATAAGGATTTTTCCAATCTGGTTATAGAAATTATTAAGGAAATTTCTAAGAATCTTTAATATCCTATTGCGGTATTTTCGCCTCTTTTATCAGCGCCACCCCAAAACCCATCACGGTCAATCATTATGCCATTTGCTTCGCCAATTCTACCTCGCTGTTCAAGCATATGACCCATTTTTTCAAGGTCACTAATAACCTTTTTTGATAGACTATTTTTTTCATAATCAATCACATCTGGCATCCATTGGGAATGAAATCTGGGAGCATCGACTGTTTCCTTAATAGTCATATTATGCAATGTAACGTTTAATATATTTTGGAGAACAGTTGTAATAATAGTTGATCCACCTGGAGTGCCAAGAATTAGGAATGGCTCATTATCTTTTAAAACAATAGTGGGAGTCATAGAGCTTAATGGGCGCTTAAATGGCTCAACTGCATTTGCTTCGTTTCCTATTAGTCCAAACATATTGGGAACGCCAGGCTTACTAGAAAAATCATCCATTTCATTATTTAGAATAAAGCCTGCACCAGTTACCGTAATACCACTTCCGTAGCCAGAATTTATAGTTGTGGTAACGGAAACCGCATTGCCTTCTTTATCAATTACAGAATAATGCGTTGTTTCTTCACTTTCATAATTATTAGCATCACTTGCTTTTACCATTTCTGACTTAGTTGCTTTGAATAGATTAATATCATTAATTCTAGTTTTAGCATACTCTTTTGATAATAGCATTTTTGTTGGAACGCGCCAGAAATCTTCATCGCCTAAGTGGGTTGCTCTATCAGCATATGCTCTACGCTCAATTTCAGTAATTAAATGAACATAATCTGATGAATTCAAGGTTAGTTCATTTAATATATCAGCATTTTTTATTGTGATTTCATTAATCATATTCAGCATCATTACTAGCAAAATTCCACCAGAACTAGGAGGGCCCATAGAGATAATTTTAAGATCATTAAATTCTCCATAGATAGGCTCTCGATACTTTGATGTATAGCGCTTCAAATCATCAAGCGTCATCCATCTGCCGACATTGTTCATTTCTGCAACAATTAACTCAGCAGTTTTTCCTTTGTAAAAACCATCTCGACCTTTTTCAACAATTCGTTTTAATGTTTTGGCTAGGTCTTTTTGATAAAAAATATCACCACGTTTCCATTTTCTATCATTTCTAGTAAAAATTCTTTTTGTTTCAGGATGGTTACTTAAAAATGATTTCATGTTGTTAAAGCGCCTAGCTTCATATTTTGATAACTTAAATCCGTTTTCGGCATATTTAATTGCTGGGCCAATTAATGCTTGAATTGAAATATTTCCCGACCCATAATCTTCCCATGCACGTAAAAGTCCATCAACTGAACCGGGAATACCTGCAGCAAAGTGAGTTTGAGTTGATTTACCCTTAATAACATTTCCCTCTGAATCAAGAAATATATCTCTATGTGCTGCCTGAGGTGCCATTTCTCTATAATCCAGAGTAAAAGTTTTTTCGTTATTTAATCGAGCAACCATAAATCCACCGCCACCCAAATTTCCATTAGATGAAGAAGTAACCGCTAAGGTAAATCCAATTGCAGCTGCAGCATCTACAGCATTACCCCCTTGTTTGAGTATATCAATTCCAACCTGAGATGCCTGCCTACTCGTTGATACAACCATACCATTGTCTCCATGTGCTGGCTTATTTTTTGAGCATGTAAGTAGAAATAAAGGAATAAAAAGTAATAATTTATTTTTCATTATCTCCTTCAAGGTAAACAACTTTTCCTTCACGTCTTTTATCTGCTGCGCCATCAAGCTTTGATGGGAGAACAGTAATTAGATGTAATCCAGAAACTTCATTGTTTCCAAAATTAATTACTTTATAACCCTTATTTTTTAATTGACGCTGTATTTTTTTCCCATTGCGGTTTCCTTCAACTTTTACTTTTTCACCGCGAGCAACAATATTGGGAAGGTCAACTGCTTTTTGTGCATTCAGCCCCCAATCAAAGACACCAACAATTGTTTTTGCTACATAAGCTGGAATAGAATTTCCTCCAGGAGATCCTGTAATCATCAATAGGTTATTATACTTATCAAAAATCATAGTTGGAGACATTGAAGATCTTGGGCGTCTATTTGGGGCCACTGCATTTGCTAATTTTGTACCATCTTCAGGTACTTTTCTTGCAAAATCTGTCATTTCATTATTTAATAAGAAACCAGCAGCCCAACGATGAGATCCAAAAGCACTTTCAACAGTAGCTGTCATAGATACCGCATTGCCATCAAAGTCAATTATAGAAATATGGGTAGTTCCTGAAGCCTCTTCGGTATTATCTGTACCCCAAATTGGAATATTGTTTTCTTGTCCAATTACAATAGCTGGATTACCAGGGCTTGGCGTTTCATGAGGTTGAAATTTTTCTTTTGATCTTTGTTCAATATATTTTGGATTCAATAATGCATCAATTGGAATTTCAACTTCATCAGGATCTCCAAAATAATGGTCCCTATCAGCATAAGATAAACGCTGAGCATCCACAAATGCTTCAACTTTATCGGCTCGATTCATATTCTCATTGATTAAGTGATCATAAATTCCTGCTATCATTATTTGAGCTCCACCCGATGATGGAGGGGACGTGGTACAAATATTTAAATTTCTAAAGGAACCACAAATTACCGGTCTAATTACGGTTTGATAATTTTTTAGATCATCAAGGGAAAGGGAGCCTGGATTAGGCTCTTCATTTGCGCTAGTAACAATTTGCTTTGCTATGGATCCAGTATAGAATGCAGAGGGACCTTCTTTTGAAATTCTTTTTAGAGTTTTAGCATATTCAAGATTTGTTAAAACATCCCCAGTTTTTAATGGTATTCCATTTGGATAAAAATAATCTTTCGAACCTTTATTAATAGATAGCCTACCAAACGATTGCATAGCTTTAATAAAACCACCTAATCTTGGTGATACTTTAAATCCATTTTCTGCTAAATCTATTGCATGACTAAAGAGCTCTTCCCATTTTATTTTTCCAGATTTTTGATGTGCAGTTTTATATAAGGCAACAGCACCGGGCGCCCCAATTGCTTTGCCGCTGACCCAAGCTTCTCTAAATCCCATCACTTTTCCATTTTTCATAAACATATCAATTGTTGCGCTAGATGGAGCAGTTTCTCTTCCATCAATAAAAGTCAGATCACCTGTTTTAAAATCAAAATTAAGCATAAAACCCCCACCACCTAATCCAGAGCTTTGCGGTTCAACAAGACCAAGAACTGCGTGAGCTGCGATTGCTGCATCTACAGCACTGCCACCCTTATTTAATATATCTACAGCTGCATCAACTGCATGGGGATTAGCAGCACTTACCATTGCGCCTTTATCCCAATCTATTCTTTTTGCTGTTTCAGGTGTTGGTTTTTCATATGAGTTGTTCGTACATGAAAAAATAATAAATGTAATTATAATTAGATTAATTCTCATCGCTACCTATTTTTTTGCCATTTTTTTATATAGGGTAACAATACTAAATAAATACCAGTTAACCAAAGGACAAGCAGAATAATTCCTGATGGTAAAAATACCCAATTTTTAATCTTATTATTGAACCATGAGCCATCATGCAGGCTTTCAATTAAGTCTGATCTTCGATAAGCCTCTTGGAGAACTTCACCGGTGTGCGTATCAATTTGTAATTCCCATCGATTTTTTGCTCTAACCTTTACAATTCCTTTATCTAACCTAACGTCTAGCCTATCAATATCAGACCATGTCTTGATTTTAGCCATTTTTGCAGATTTAGCAGAATCTAATATTTGATCAAAGGCGATGGAGGGGAAATTATTTTCAGATCCTGTCTGCGTTGGCGGCTGTATCCAATTGACATCTTTTTTTAATTGCAACATCACACCACTTGCAAAAATAATTATAACAGGGAGAGATACAATGAACGCACCCCAATAGTGAACTTTGCGAGACCACCTACTTATATTAAAATTTTTTGGTGGCAAAATTAGTTACGTCGAGATGATAACTTTGCAAGTAGTCGCAGTATTTCTAAATAAAGCCAAATCAAAGTAACCATTAAGCCAAAAGCACCATACCATTCCATATATTTAGGAGCACCTCTTTCTGCCCCTTCTTCAATAAAATCAAAATCTAGGACCAGATTTAATGCTGCGATAATTACTACGCCTATACTAAAAAGTATACCCATATTTGAATTTGAATGAATCAAGGGAACGCTTACGCTAAACCAGCTCAGTACCCAGCTAATAAGATATACGAATGCTATCCCACCAGTTGCAGCAATTATTCCAAGTTTAAAATTCTCTGTTGGCTTAATTAGCCCAGAAACATATGCAAGCAAAAGAGCTCCCAGCGTTCCAAATGTAAGCATGACAGCTTGCATAACAATTCCAGGATACATTGTTTCAAAGAATTTGGAAATCCCACCAAGCGCTAAACCTTGAAAGATTGAATATGCAGGAACAGTGTATTTAGCAAGATGCTGTTTAAATATAGTTACAAGAGCTAAAATAAATCCACCAAGCATTCCAAATATCATCAATCCCCCAGATCGCGGATCTCCAGTTGGAAGATTCCATGTAAATAGTGAGGCTGTCATTAATAGAATTAGTGAAAAAGCAGTTTTTTGAACAGTGCCTGAAATGGACATCGATAAACCTGAAGTCATATCAAAATTGGTAAAAGTTTTTGCATTCAGCGTTGGGTTACCAGAGCGCATAGATAAATGACGGTTCATGAATAATTCTCCAATTTATTTTTTATTGCATCAATAAGTTGATCAATTGCAATTCGATCTTGTTGTTGTGTATCGCGATGACGAAGTGTAACACTTTGATCTTCTAAGGATTGATGATCAATTGTAATACCAAACGGTGTCCCCGCTTCATCCTGACGGTAATACCTTTTTCCTATAGATCCTTGTTGATCATAGATGACTTTAAATTCTGGTTTTAAAATATCCATGATTTTTCTGCCTATCTCAGGCAACCCATCTTTTTTTACTAATGGACATATAACAGCTAATACCGGTGCAATATTAGGATCTAGTTTCATTACAATTCGATTATTTTCTTCATCTTCCCAATATGCATTTGATAACACAGCCAATAGCATTCGATTAAGACCTGCAGATGTTTCTATAATATATGGTAAAAATCTCTCGTTATTTTCTGCATCAAAATATTCCATTTTTTTACCAGAAAATTCTTGATGGCGTTTTAGATCAAAATCAGTTCGATTATGTATTCCTTCAATCTCTGACCAGCCAAAAGGAAATTCATATTCAATATCCCATGCTTCTTTAGCGTAGTGAGCAAGTTCACCAGCACCATGCTCCTTAAAGCGTAGTTTTTTTTCATTAATTCCTAATTGAGAATAGAATGCCAGGCGTTCATTTTTCCAATCAACCAAACTTTCATCATCTTGCCCAGGTTTAACAAAATATTGCATTTCCATTTGTTCAAATTCTCTTGTGCGGAAAATAAAATTTCTTGCAATGATTTCATTGCGAAATGCTTTGCCAACTTGCGCTATGCCAAATGGTAATTTTAAGCGCATCGCATTTTGTACTAATAAATAATTGACATAAATCCCTTGAGCTGTCTCAGGTCGTAGATATGTTGCATTTGAATCCTCCGCAACCGCACCAACATGAGTCTTAAACATTAAATTGAATTGTCTAGGCTCAGTTAGGCTCCCCTTAGTACCGCACTTAGGGCATTGAATTTCACTCCATGTTATTTTTTCTGTTTCAACTGGAACTAGTTCATCAGCGCGGTAGCGTGCTTTGCATTGTTTGCAGTCAACTAGTGGATCATTAAATGCACCTAAGTGGCCAGATGCTTCCCATATTTTTGGGTGCATAAGAATAGCGCTATCTAGCCCTACAATATTTTCATGAATTTGGGTCATTGCTTTCCACCATACCTGAGAAATATTATTTTTTAGAGCTATTCCTAATGGACCATAATCATAGACTGCTCCAAATCCTCCATAAATATCGGAGCTTTGAAAAATAAATCCCCTACGTTTACATAGTGAAACAATTTTGTCAATACTCATTGATCAGTCTAATTCCTTTAATTCAGCTTCAATTTCATCATTAAATTTAATATCCTTTTTATTTTCTAATGAAATGTCTGCTATAGAAGCTGTTGGAGTTCGAAGATAAGCAAAAATAATTAAGCCTCCTATAGCGCAAATCATAAGAGGAGCCAGCCAGGCAAATAAATTAAATCCTTTTGCAGCTGGCATTGCCAAGATGCGTTCACCATATTTATTTGTATAATAATTTATTATATACTCTTTGTCTTTTCCCGCTACTACAAAGTTGGAAATTTCTTTTTCCATTTCTTGATTTCCATGTTCATAAACAGTGCCATGGAAGCACGTAGCCATAAGACTTTTTTCAATTTCAATAATCAACTCTGATTTATCTTCAGCGTAGATAAAACCAATCAATGAGAAAATGAAAAAATATCTCTTCATTTTTTCTTTTTTCTTTTTTTCCGTTTTTTTCTTGGAGGGGCCGCTCTTTTTTTATCAATCAATCCGACTGCTTCTTCAAGCGTAATTTCATCTACTTCAACATCGCTAGGCATGGAAGCATTGACTTTTCCATCGGTTATATATGGTCCATATCGACCATCTTTTAGAATAAGCGTTTCACCTGTTGTTGGATGATCACCAAGAGTCTTTAATTCTTGAGGGCCACTTGAGCGTTTAGCAATCAATTCTAGTGCTTCATTTAGCTCAATGGTTAAAGGGGATAGTTGAGGGGGAATTCGACCATTTTTACCTTTACCAGCAGTCACATAAGGACCAAAGCGACCGTAGTCAGCTTTTACTTCCTGATTTGTCTCAGGATGAGTTCCAAGAACCCTTGGAAGCGCAAGGAGTTTTTGAGCCAATCCTAAATCAACATCAGAAATTTCTGTACCTTTGGGGATTGCCTTTCTTTTATTGGTTTCACCTAATTGAACATAGGGGCCATAGGGTCCATTTTTTAATAAGACGCTTTCTTTTGATTCTGGGTCTAGGCCCAGTTCGCGATCTTCATTTATTTCCTGGTTTAGGATTTCCAGCGCCTTGTCAACATTTAAATCACCTAAGTAAATATCTGGGGGAACAGATTTCCTATTTTCCCCTTGCCTTACAAAAGGACCGTATTGCCCAACTCGTACTTCAATAGGTTCATCTTTGTCCTCCAATTGAACAGAGCATGCTTTGCCAATATCTACTTTATCATCCAGCATATTAACCAACCCATTTTGATTATCAGATCCAAAATAGAATTCTTTCATGAATGGAAGAGAATCTAATTCTCCCCTAGATATTGCATCTAATCCATCTTCCATTGTTGCTGTAAATTTATCATCTACCAAAGAATTAAAATGATTTTCTAGTAATTGCGTTACGGCCAAACCAAGAAAAGTTGGGGTGAGCTTGTTCCTTTCGCGGATTACGTATGTTCTGCGAACAATTGTATCAATAATATTGGCGAATGTTGATGGCCTACCAATCCCTTTCTCTTCTAATTCTTTTACCAAGGAAGCTTCAGTAAAGCGAGCCGGTGGTTTTGTAGAATGCTCATCAGCCTTTAATGATTCACAATTTAATGATTGATTAGGTTCCATTTTTGGAAGAATAGTTTCTTTATCTTCAGTGTTATCATTTCTCCTATCAGTGCTTTCAACATATGCAGCCATATAGCCTGGAAACAGTATGGTTTTGCCATTTGCACGAAACTCAGATTGCTGGTTAAGAATAGTAACAGTGACTTGATTGATTTTGGCGGGTTTCATCTGAGAAGCCAATGTTCTTTTTAATATCAAATCGTAAAGTCTAGATCCATCTTCATCGGTTGACTTTTTTACCTGATCAACAGATTTAAATTTAGTTCCTGATGGGCGAATTGCCTCATGAGCCTCTTGTGCATTTTTGACTTTTGTAGAATAATAATTTCCTTTTTCTGGAAGATATTCTTTTCCAAAACGATCAAGTATTTCTACCCTTGATGCTTTCATACCCTCATCTGATAAAGCAGTTGAATCTGTTCGCATATAGGTAATGAACCCTTGCTCATAAAGACCTTGAGCTGCTCGCATAGTTTTTCTGGCAGAAAAACGAAGTTTTCTAGCTGCTTCTTGTTGAAGGGTAGAGGTAGTAAAAGGGGGTTTTGGGTTTGAATTTTTTACTTTTTCTTGAATATCTGAAATTTTCCAAGAGCCATTTTCTAATTCCTTTACCAGTTGATTGGCTTGTGACTCAGAAAGTAAAAATACTTTATCATTATTTAATTTCCCAGTAAATGGGTCAAAATCTTTACCAGTAGCAATTCGCTTTTCATCTACTTTAAAAAGATTAGCAACAAAGGGTTTATCGCCATTGGAAAGCTCTGCTTTTATATCAAAATAGATAGCAGGGTGAAATTGCTGACGAAGTCGTTCGCGATCTATAATGATTTTTAATGCGGAAGATTGAACGCGACCAGCGGAAAGACTAACCTTCACAAATTTCATATTCTTTTTCAAAGTACTCCACAATACCCTAGAAACTTTGTAGCCCACTAAGCGATCAATAATTCGCCGAACAGTTCTTGCTTCAACAAGGTTAGAATCAATTTCTCTAGGATTATCCATCCCATCTTTAACCCCTTCTTTAGTGATCTCTGTAAATTCAACACGTTTAATCTTTTCTTTTGCTACTTCACCTGCTAAATGCGCAGCGATAGCCTCGCCTTCACGGTCAGGGTCAGTAGCCACTACTACTTGATCTGTTTTTTTCGCTAATGATTTAAATTCCTTCATAAAGGATTCTTTATCAGGGAGGACCATTTCTTCAATATCAAAATTATTATCAACATCAACTCCTAGATCCTTTTTAGGTAGATCTTTTATATGGCCAACGCATGCCATCACTTCATATTCACCATCAAGGTATTTAGAAATTGTTTTTGCCTTTGATGGTGATTCAACTATAATTAATGGTTTCACTATTTTTTCTTTTCTCGTTTATTTTAAATTTTTTCGCGGGCGAATTTAATCTTAATTAACTTAATTAAAAGGATAAAGAAGTTATATGCGACACAATTGAATCCATATCTATTGTTTCCTGATTCCCACTAGTAAGGTCTTTGAGTTGAGCTCGATTTTGCTGCAATTCATTATCCCCAATAATGATTGCATATTTTGCGCCAAGCTTATTTGCTTCACGCATTTGTGCTCTCATAGATCTTCGAAGCATATCACATTCACTTGACAAATTATTATGTCTTAAATCATTAGTTAATTTTGCTACAACTGGCCTAACCTTCTCTCCGAGCCCAACAATATAAATTTTTATGCTTTCTTTCGAATTTCCATGATTGATACTCATTAAAATTCTTTCCATACCAGCAGCAAATCCAATCCCCGGTGTAGGTTTTCCGCCAATAGTCTCGACTAATCGATCATATCTTCCACCACCGCATATGGCATCCTGAGCCCCTAAGGAAGATGAGATAATTTCAAATGTTGTTCTGGAATAATAATCAAGACCCCTTACAAGATTTGGGTCAATTGAATAGCTGATGTTCATTGCATCTAGATAGCTACATAGCTCATCAAAATGATCTCTATCATCTTTTGTCCAAAATTCAGAAATCAGCGGAGCATTTTTTATTATATCGATTTCATCTAGTAACTTAGAATCCAGGATTCGCAAAGGGTTCTTTTCAAATCGCGCTTGACTTGCTTTGCTTAAGCTGTCAAAATGTGGCATCAAAAATTCCTTCAATTCTTTTTTATAGTTTTCTCTACAGTTTTCTGAGCCTATGGAATTGAGCTTGAGGGTTAAATCCTTTATTCCAATCTGATTAAACAAGGTAACCGCAATAGCTATGATTTCTGAATCAATTTCAGGATGCTCTGAACCAAAGGCCTCAACTCCAAATTGATGAAATTGACGAAAGCGTCCTTTTTGCGGCCTCTCCCTTCTAAATAACGCATCAATGTAGTAAAGCTTAGTTAGTGGTTGTTGGCTCCCCAAATTGTGTTGAATATATGATCTTGATACAGGGGCAGTTAATTCTGGTTTCAATGTTAGGTTTTCTCCACCTTGATCTGTCCAGCTATACATTTCTTTTGAAACTATGTCAGTTTCAGTACCCACTCCACGATCAAAAAGCTCAGTTTTTTCAAATGCAGGTGTTCTAATCTCACCATAATTATAGAGCATCATTGTGGTATGAATTTTGTTCTCCAGATCCTGCCATTTATAAGATTGATCTGGTAGAATATCCTGAGTCCCTTTAATTGACCGTATTTGATTTTTACTCATTTTGTAATCCAATACCTTGTAGTAAATCTAACGCTTTTTTCTTATATGCTTCTGGAATATACAATTTAACTGAACCCGCTGGAATGTTGAATGCATTTAAATTATAAGCACTCCCAAAAAAATCACTTTTGATATATGAAGGAATATTATTATTAATGAGAAGATTTTTTGCCATCTCAGCATTTACGTTTCCATTGTAGGTGCTGATGACTATCCAATCTTTTTGATCATCTGATTTCATAAATTACCTATCAAAAAGAGATGGCCTAGTGAAAGTACCTCCGCGCTGTTCAAATTTTAAATCGCGCAGATTTGGAGATTTAACATTTAGCCGAAGGTATAAGCCGGATGCGTAGCCATTTGGTGTCCAGTTAATGCTCATTTCCCAGCAGTGTAAATCTCTATAAATTGAAAACGTGTGGCTAACTAGGCTTTGCTCAATCAAATCAAATCTAGCATTATATTGAATCTTCCAGGCTTGCGTAAGTTGAATAGTAGAGTTTGATGACATCCAAAAAGTTTTTTGAGAATTATTTGGATTTGCATTATTGTAAGCAAAGCTAAACGAAGCGGAAGTACTCCAAAGATTTGATGAATTAGACTTTTTTGTATTGGATGAAAACCCTTCAAATAAACCAGGTAGGTTTGCGCCATCAATTCTTTCATTTGCATCTAATGTATCATTATCAGCTATCTCACCATCATCATTCAATTGGTTGTTGCGGGTACCCGCAAATCGAAAACCAGTTGAAAATCTTGCATTAATTAACCTAGGAGCTGGCATTCCTCCATTCATTTTTATTTTATTGATTCTCATATTTTTTTCTTGATCAAAATCATACCAATCATGAGTCATTGAAAAATCTAAATTTAATTTTTGCCTAATATTAGCGCGCAAAGATGAATTAAGATTACCCCATTGAAATTGCTCTGATACAAAATTTTTATTTGTACTTAATCTCCATGAAAACAGATCTTGCTTTTTTTCTTGATCACCATCAATAATTTTTGCTTGAAAAACATTATTTAATGAAAAATTTATTGATTGATTCTCTCCTCTTGGAGTCCCGCCAGCTAAGGTACCTGAAAATCGATCAAAGTAAACGACATCACCATTATCTTGCTGTATGATTTCATAGTAGTTTGGATTAGAGCCTAACACTTCTTTTGAAAAATCGGGTCTATATGAGTAGCCAATTGAAGGCGAAGCTACGTGTCTTATCATATCTATATTGCCAATTTTAATTGGAAACAATCCATAAATTTGAGTATTCATATTAAGATTGAATGATCCTGTTGTTCGGCTTGCAAATCCAAGAACTTCATTTTTGTTAATCTTTCCGGTGCTATCGATATATCCTGTAAAAGATCTGTTTACCCAATCAGATTTTAATGACAAGTTTGGGGTAATATTTAAATATTTAAAAATTTTGGAAGACATATTCATGCCAGAGGTGTGTGAAATAACATAATCAGAAAATGCTTTCTCTTCAATTTCATTTTCAGAGTTTGGCTCCCATCTAAATGCTGTAGTGCTATCGTTTAATGCATAGGCTTCTGATTCATAATAGTACTTCTGATTATTTGTGAATCTGGATGAGTAATGATAATTAATATTATTGTACCAACTTTTCTTTTTTGCTTTAGTAGGGAAGAGAGCTCGTTGACTATGAGAAAATGCCATCTGAGGAAAAACATTATTTGAAATATTGATTTGTTGCCCTTCTCTTATCGGTGTGGAATAAAATGGGGAATTTTGATCGATTTTTTGTTCAGCCATCAGATCTCTTCTTGATGAAAGGTTAATACTTAAACTATTCCTCGATTTTGGCCAACGCTTAGAATAAGTAGCATTTGACACCGCTTGTTGGTTTAAGCGCTTTTGCTGCTCAATACCAGTTCTGCGGTTATAGTCACCACTAGAATAGTAGCTCGCATTGACCGAAGCAGACTGATTATTCCTTAGAGTTTGTCTATGATTCCATCTTAATACATAATCGCTTTGACGATTTTTACCTAAATTAAAAATGTCTCTATCCTCAGCGGGCGTTGAACTGGAAAATCGTTGTTTTGTTTCAAGGTCTATATTTCCTGAGAAGCTATATTTTTTTGAATAATTATTTTTTGAACGCAATGTGATGCCATCCCGATCATAAAAACTCATGGTTAGTTTTGTATCAAAGTATTCACTGCCAGCCCAATAATATCCTAACCCGTTTATATACCCTCCCCATCTAGCATCTGTACCATATGAAGGCATGATCCAGCCGGAATGCCTCCTTCCTTTTTGATGAGGAAATACTCCAAAAGGTAGACCAAAAACTGGAATATCAGCAATATAAAGCACGATAGGTCTTGCGACAACTTTATCTTCATTAATCATTTTCATTCTACTCATCTGAAAATGAAAGTGGGGATGATCAAGCTCGCAGGTAGTATAGGCTGCATTTTCAGCGTAAAAAATATCCATGTCTTGATTGCGTATTTCTTCGCCATGATAATAGCCATCTTCAGCTTTAGTTTTGCCCTTTATTACCTTGCCTTGACGCGTTTCAAGATTATAAATCATTGAATCACCCTTAAGCGGATCTTTTTCAGCCTCTATCATTGAGGGCAACAAAAAACCATAGGTAGAATCTCGCTGTGATACCGGAGATGCTTTTAACAAATTTTTATTCCACTCCATATTAATAAATCCTGCCGATAACGCTACATTTGTATATTCAATATCTGCATCACCATGCAAATCCATATACTCTTCTAATATGTCATATTCAATATCCTCAGATGAATAAATTACTGGACCATCCACATCACCACTAGTTGAATCTGGTGTATATGTTCCACGCGAACCTCCTGCAACAAAAATTTGCTCAAGATCCTGATTATTAAATCGCATGCTAATTGTATCACCGGAAACTTGATTTCTGCCCTGATAAACGGAATCTTCAAAAAGATGATATAGTGTTGTTGCCATTCCTTCGAGTCTTAATGAATCAAGAGATCCATCTACAAAAAATCCTCTTAAGGTCGAACCTGTCATATCATCAACGAAACTTGCAGTATCCGAATAGTTAATGGTATCATCATTTACAATTTCAAACCATTCCCTAGTTCCTTTAGATGGGTGTGTTGCTTTTGCGTTGCTAGGAATAAAAATATTTTTCAATTCATCCTCATCGTACTTTAAAAAGATCTCACTACCTGAAATAGTTTGTCCGCTATCAAAAATTTTTGGTTTTAATCTTAGAGTTGTTTTGCCATTACTTCGATCATAGATAGCCTCTCCACAGGTAGCCAATCGCCCATCTTCGATAATACTTACATTTCCTTTAGCAGCGTACGAAACACCATCAGAATTTGGTACTTCTTTGTATTCTATTCTATCTCCAGTAATTGTTTGTTTATCTTGAACTAAGGAAGCATTACCATTTGCAGAGCCGCTATCCATTTCAGAGAAATAGAATAATGTATCGGCATTTAAACTATAGGTAGAATCCCATACTTGCGCATTACTATATGCAATTAAAATATCTTTCGGTGAATCAATAAACAAAGAATCAGAGGTTAAATTTTGTGCTTCCTTATTCATTGAAACATTACCAAACAAGAAACCTTTTTCTGTACGCTTGTTGAATCTAGCCCAATCACACTTCATTGTCATTTTTCCTTTTTGAAAAATAACATTGCCTTTCAAATATTGCATTGATACCCCATCAACAGTAATATTTTCTAAAACGTCTGCTTTTTTTAATCGTAATCGATCATCGGATTGCGCAAATACAGAGCAAAGCAATAGTATAGGATATAGCTTGCGGATCGTATAATATCTTTGTTGCATAGTGAGTTCGCGCTTAATTGTTGTTCTCGGATACATATGGTACGCTTCTTTTATAATAAATGTTTCCTTTTATCATTTTTTATATTTTATGCAACGTGCAAATTTAAGGAAAATCTAATCTCTCAACTGATGTAAACTTTCATATAGAAAATGGGAGCAATAATGCAAATGAAATGGCATTTTTTTACATTAGCAATAGTATTAATCACAGCAAGCTGTAGTAAGGAAGAACAAATTATGAGCAATGGACTAGTCATCGAAGATATAAAAGTAGGAGAAGGAAAAGAGGTAGAAAAATATAATATCGTAACCGTTAATTACACGGGCCTCCTTGAAGATGGAACAAAATTTGACTCTTCATTAAATCCCGGTAGAACTCCATTTAGGTTTACGGTTGGAGCAAAACAAGTTATAAAAGGCTGGGATGAAGGTTTGATTGGAATGAAAGTAGGGGGGAAGCGAAAATTAACCATTCCTCCAGAGCTAGGCTATGGGAGTCGAGATAATGGCCCTATACCTGCCAACTCTACCCTAATATTTGAAATTGATCTTTTAGGCATAGAATAAAATCATAAATACAAGGAAAACAAAATGAAAAAAATGTATATATTAGTTTCTATACTTTTAATAACAAGTAATCTAATATTGGCAAGCGACAAGTCTGAAGTAATAGATGTCGTAAATAAGCACTGGGAATACCAGAATAAAAAAAATTGGAAGAAATTTGTCGGCACTTTGTATTCAGGCGGGACAATGAATGGTGATTCTAACGGTTCCTTTTGGTATATGCAAGACGCTACTGTAGCTGCGGTTACTGAAGGCCAACTTCCAAATAATGAATTTAATTTTACTCCTAGATATATTGAAGTAGATGTGCTAGAAAAAGGTAAAGTCGCAGTTGCGTACTATTATCTTGTGGGTTCATACACAATTAATGGAGTGGAAAAGAGCGACTATCGAACCAGAGTAAGCCAAATTTTTGTTAAAGAAAAAGGGAGTTGGAAAGTTAAATCTGGCCATTATACACCTCTTTATAGTGGTAGCGGAATACCTAATTAACGATCATATATATACAAGGAATGCCACTGTAGCTCAG
>MDTG01225417.1_pt1 | contig 23739 bp, 20 predicted proteins | sample 811421 | NCBI WGS metagenome assembly MDTG01 (sample SAMN05326645, study PRJNA326480) | marine metagenome | isolation source: seawater | place: Pacific Ocean: South East | collected 2011
GAGCTCCTTCTTTAATAAAAACTTCTGAAATAGATCTTCCTATTCCCTGAGCTGCAGCAGTAATAAAGACTCTTTTATTTTTTAACCTCATATGTATATGTTACCTATTAATTTTTACATTACGGCTCCAAGTTGCCATGGAACGAATTCATAGTCACCCAAACCTTGTAGTTCAGATTTAGATTTTTGACCCGAAGCTACATCTAGAATTTTATCGTAAATCATATTGCCAACATTTTTTAAAGATGTATTTTTACTTACAATCACTCCAGCATCAATATCCATATCATCAACCATTCTGATATACATTTCTGAATTTGTAGAGATTTTGATACATGGTGACGGTTTTGACCCAAAAGACGAGCCTCTTCCTGTTGTAAATGCAACAATGTTACATCCACCAGCAATTTGTCCAGTAACTGACACAGGATCATAACCTGGAGTGTCCATAAATAAAAAACCTTTTTTGTTTAATCTTTCTGCATATTTGTAAACATCGACTAAAGGAGAAGTTCCTGATTTTGCAATAGCACCTAAAGATTTTTCTAAAATATTTGTTAGCCCACCTCTTTTATTTCCAGGTGTAGGATTATTATCCATTGATCCATTATTTTTTTTTGTATAAATCTTCCACCAATCAATAAAATTTAGTAACTTTTTACCAATTTTTTTGTCAATTGCTCTTTCCGTTAACAAATGTTCTGCTCCGTAAATTTCAGGGGTCTCTGCTAAAACAACTGTTCCACCTTGCCTTACTATTAAATCACAAGCGTATCCTAAAGCTGGATTTGCAGTTATACCTGAAAGTGAGTCTGACCCTCCACATTGTAAAGCTAAACAAATATTTGATACTAATGTTTCTGATCTTTTAAATTTATTAACTTCAACAAGCATCCTTTCTACTTTTTTTATACCAGTTTCAACTGTTCGCCTTAGACCTGCAACTTCTTGAATATTCAGGGTTTGAAGAAAATCTCCTTTTTTCAGTCCATATGCTTCCAACAACCAATCAATCTGATTTAGTTCACATCCTAAACCAACAATTAAAACACCACCTATATTAGGATTCTTTACATATCCCCACATAACTCTTTGTAAAATTTCAAAACCATCACCAGAGCTTACCATGCCACAGCCAGTTCCATGAACGAATGCCGTCACATTATCAACATTGGGATAATTAATTAATTTTTCTTCTGAAAAATAGTCTGCAATTTTTCTAGCTGCAGTAGCTGAACAATTAACAGAAGTTAAAACGGCGATAGTATTTCTAGTACCAACTGAACCATCTGATCTGGCAAATCCATAAAATATATCTCTTTTATTAATATTTTTTTGAAAATTTAGGTTAGAAGAAAAATTATAATTCTTTTTTAAGTTAGAAAACTCTAAATTATGTGAATGTACGTGTTCTCCTTTTTTAATGTTTTCAATAGCATATCCTATTACTTGAGAGTACTTAATTATAGGAAACCCTTTTTCTATATTTTGTATAGCCATTTTATGCCCTGCAGGAATAAAATTTAATGCTCCTTCAGATCCTTTTGTAATCTTTACTTTTGCTGTAACAACATTATCATTTTCATCAAGTTTGATAAAAGAAGACATTCCTTTTCCTTTCTATCAAAATAGTTTGTCAGTCATTATATATTGATTTCCAAATAATCAAATAATAAAATAATCTGAACTTAAAATAGGACTTTAATGAAGAAGAAAATTTCAATACTAGGTGTTTTTGCTGTAGACATGACTTTTATAGCGGAAAAGTTCCCAAAAATTGGTGAAACGATTTTAGCAAATGATTTTTTTTTAGGACCTGGTGGGAAAGGGTCGAATCAAGCTGTAGCATCTTCAAGGTTGGGAAGCAAAGTTAATTTTTTAACAGCTTTAGGAAAAGATAGTTATGGCAAAATTGGAATTGACCTTTGGAAAAAAGAAAAAATTGATGCTCACTTTGATAAATATGATATTTCAACAGCCGTTGCATTTATATATCTCAATAAAACAAATGCCGAAAATGCGATAATTATAAACTCTGGAGCAGCAAAAAAAATAACACCGAATTTTGTTAAAAACAAATCTCATATAATAAAAAATTCATTTTTATTTTTAACTCAATTTGAACAACCTGTCGAAGCAGCATTTTCAGCTTTGAAAATAGCAAAAGAAAATCAAGCTATCACAATCCTTAATCCTGCCCCAGCAATAAGATTTGATCCTGAAATTCTTAAACTTTGTGATTACATAACTCCAAACGAAAAAGAAGCAGAATCAATCACAGGAATTAAAATTAAATGTTATGAAAGTGCAAAAAGTGCAATAATTCGACTGCAATCTATGGGAGCATCAAATGTTATTATAACTATGGGTGAAAAAGGTGCAGTTTTAGGTCAAGAAAAAAAAATATCAATCGTAAATGGATTTAATTTTGCTCCTGTAATAGATACTTCAGGTGCAGGAGATTGTTTTAATGGAGCTCTTTCTTTTAGTTTATCAAAAAATCAAAATCCAATTCACGCTGTAGAGTTTGCCTGCAAAGCTTCAGCCATCTCTGTTACTAAAAAAGGAACAGCTAACTCAATGCCAAATCTAGATGAAATAATTAATGTTAGTAAATAGGTATAATTTTATGCCAATCTGTTTCCTTCTGAAAATTATTAGCAATTGATAAAATCCTACTTTCATCAAAAGGCTTCCCAATTAATTGAATGCTTGTAGGAAGATTATTTTTATCAAATCCACATGGAAAAACTATCGCTGGAAGTCCTGATAAATCAAAAGGTTCTGTATTATGTAAAAGGGTACTAAAAACGTCAGTATTTTTACCATTTATTTCAATATCTGTTGTCCCGATTTTAGGAGCAGTAATTGTAATTCCTGGAGTAACCAAAACATCAACATCTAAAAAAATTTTTTTTAAATTTTCTCCTATAAGCGTTCTATATCTTTGGGCTGCTATGTAATCTTTAGCAAGTATATGATCCCCAAGTTTTAGAAAAGTTCTTACAGAATCAGTATAAAGTTCAGGATTTTTTCTTATGTTATCGTCATGATAAGATGTCGCCTCAGAAAGATAAATAGCTAATGCAGCTGAAGCTGAATATTCAATTTGATTTATTTTAACACTTTTTAGAATAGCACCCTTGCTTTTAAAAAAGTCTAAAACTTCTTCAACTTTTTTTACAATATCTTTTTGTGTATTTTCAAAAAAATAATTGCTAGGAATTCCAATTTTCAAACCTTCTATATCATCATTTATTTTTTCCAAATAATTAGGTACAGGTTTTTTTGAAGAAGTTTTGTCAAGTTTATCATAACCAGCACATGCTTGAAGAAACATAGCACAATCGTATGCTGATTGAGCAATTGGGCCAGTATGATCCATCGTCCAACATAGAGGTATAACTCCATGCCTACTTATTCTTCCATATGTTGGCTTCAAACCTGTTACACCACAGCATGCTGCTGGCATCCTTATTGAACCTCCTGTATCACTACCTGAAGCTAAAGGAATTAATCTTGCTGAAACTGCTGCAGCTGATCCACCACTTGATCCTCCTGTAATTCTTTTTAAGTCCCATGGATTACATGAGGCACCATGAGAAGAAAATTCTCCAGTAGGCCCATAAGCAAACTCATGAGTATTTAATTTACCAAGCATAATCATACCTTCATCATCTAGTTTATTAACAACGGTACTACTAAAATTAGGGTAATTATTTTTTAAAATTTTTGAACCTGCAGTAGTTTTGATATTTTTTGTCATATATAAGTCTTTATGTGCCACAGGTAATCCATGTAAAGGTCCTTTTAAATTACCAGCAGAGATATCATGAGTAGCTTTTTTTGCGTGGTTAATTGCATTTTCTTCATTTAAAAAGACAAAAGCATTTAACTTATCATTATCTTTTTTAATCTTTTCGATATAATTTAAAGTAATCTCCAATGGAGAAATTTTTTTTTGTTTTATCATCATAGATAATTCACTTAGACTGAAGGAAAAAATATCATTCATCTTCAATTTCCTCAAAAGGACTGTATGATACGGCCGGTTCGATGTTTTTAATATTAAGATATTTTAATTTAGATATATTATTTTGAATATCTTCTAACATTTTAGAATATTCTTTAGCTTCTGAAATAGTTATTGGATTATCAGCAATATTTCTTGCAACTTCAAAAACAGTTTCGTATGAAATTTTTTTTATTGTCAAAATTTATATCCTTTAATAATTAAATTATAAATTTTCAGTATCTGCATCACCAGGTCTTTTCCCAAACATTCCTTTAGCTCTCATTGACAACCAATGTCCATATTGTATTGGCATATCGTCAAAAAAATTGTCTTCATTTAATTCTTTTGCAGCATGTCTAACCCAATATGGATTAAAAAGTAATTCCCTCGCAAGTGATACTAAATCCGCAGAATTAGACCTTAAAATAGTTTCTGCTTGAGCAGGTTCTGTAATCAATCCTACAGCTTGAGTTAATATTTGAGAATTTCTTTTTATATCAGCAGCATGAGAAACTTGATAGCCCATAGTTGGTGGAGGAAGTGTATTTTCTCCATAACCTGAAATTCCACCTGAAGAGCAATCAATTACATCTACTCCAATTGATTTAAGTTCTTTAGCTAAATAGATTGAGTCATTAATTTCCCAACCTCCCTTTTTCCCATCAACACAGGAAATACGAACAAATAATGGTTTATTTTCTGGCCAAACCTCTCTAACTGAGGAAACTAAATCCAAAGTAAAGCGAACCCTATTTTTTAATGAGCCGCCATATTTATCCTCTCTTTTATTAGACATTGGTGATAAAAAGCTGTGACTTAAATATCCATGAGCCGAGTGAACTTCAAGAACGTCAAACCCTACTTTATCTGCTCTTTTTGTAGCTAATACCCAATTATCAATAAGTTCCTTAATTTCATTTTCTTCTAATTCGTGAGGTTTTAGCCAACCATCACTAAAAGAAATAGAGGATGGGGCAACTATATCCCAATTTTTTTCACCTTTTGCGAACTCCTTTTCACTCAAAGGACAATCACCTTCCCATGGCCTACTAATTGAAGCTTTTCTTCCTGCATGAGCAAGTTGTATTCCAATCGCTGCTCCTCTTTTCTTTACCTGATTAACAACATTTCGCATACCTTCCATGTGTTCATCAGACCAAAGACCAGCGCAACCATGAGTTATTCTTCCTCTTTTTTCGACAGCAGTAGCTTCCATTATTACTAATCCGACACCACCCATTGAGAACTGATTTAAATGTGTTGTATGCCAATCATTTAGAATTCCATCAATTGCTGAATATTGGCACATTGGTGAAACAACTACTCTATTTTTAATTAATAAGTCTTTTATTTCTAAAGGACTAAAAAGTAAATTTTTTGTCAATTTAAGACCTCACTATTTCTTTTCCAGCCCAACTTTCTTGAGAAGGAACATTATAATTAACAACAAAATCAATGCTACTGAAATACCATTTTCCATCCACTCTTAAATGAGTATCATTATAGTCTCCAAGAATCCATCTGCTGACTTTTTTTCCATTTTCTATCATAGTACAAGGCATAAGCATTCTCCATTGAGATTTTGCTGCATTTCCCTCCACATCAATTATAAAATTCATAGCTAAGTGTGCCGCAAAACATATTTCCGAAGAAATACCACCAAAAAAATCTTCTATTTTTTTCCTATTTTCATAATAACCAAATGTTTCACTATTCCAAGTAGCGTTTTCTACAAAAAGTGGGCCAAGATATTTAGGAGGATATCCAACATCGCACCATTTCATGTAAGTATGTTTTAGTTTTTTTATCTCTTCAATAGATTCCAATTTATCGAGTCTACTTTCTATTGACATTAATCATCTCCCATTTTTTAATATTTTAAATCAGACTTAACGCGTAAACTTGTTCAACAACGAATCATTTCATGACATTTTACAATTTTTATTTTAATTACCAAATAATTCATTAATATTTTACAATGTTAAATAAAATAAATATGAAATCAATACTTCTGTTACTTTTGGCAGCTAGCCTTTACTCTTTAATTTTTCCAATTAACCTAAGCTCTTTAGAGAATGGAGCTACAATTTTTGGTAATACCTTCTGGCAAACAGTAATAGGTGGATTATTCTTGTTAATAATAACACTTATTAAAGAACAAAAAAAATTTACATTTTATTCTAGAACAAGTTTCAAATGCTATATCATAGTTGGTGCATTTGGTTTTGGATTTCCTCTAGCTTTATTTACCACTGTAGGAAATAACTTGCCAGTATTTTTAACTTCTATTGTGATGGCATTATCGCCCACTTTTACATATTTTTTATCTGTATTATTAAGAAGGGAAAAACTCTCTCTTTATGGGATTTTAGGTATCTTATTAGGATTAATAGGTGTTGTAATTTTACTTACACCAGAAAAGATTATTCCTAATGGAACAGTTCTTATTTGGTTTCTTATTGCACTGATTGTTCCCTTTTTTTATGCAATCGCAAATATGTCTGCTTCTATTTTGATACCTAGGGAAACAAATACAAATATGATAGGATCTGGTTACTTATTAGGAGCTTCATCAATAGTTTTACCATTAATGCTTATATCAGGGCAATTTTATTTACCCATCAAATTGGAATTACTCTTTTTAGCAACTGCTGGTGGGATTGTGAATGCTCTTTTTATAGTTTTATTTGTTATAATTATTAAAAATTACGGTCCAACTTTTTTTAGCCAATTTAATTATTTAGCTGTAATTTTTGCAATTTTTTGGGCATCTTTATTTTTTTCTCAAAGCACGCCTTTAATAGTATTTTTATCTCTTCTAATTATGGCTTTTGGAATAGTTATTTCACAATTAACCAAAAAGAACTAGTTTCTACCATGCAGTCCAACCAGCATCAACATTTATAATTGCACCATGAATAAATTTAGCATCTTCCGATATTAAGAACTTTACTGCCCCAGAAATTTCTTTTGGACTGATAAAATCATCACCAGTTGGAGTTCTTTCTCTCACTCTTCTACACCATTCATTATCATTTCTTAAAGTTTCATTCATTGGAGTTTTTATATTACCAGGAGCAATTGCATTAACATTTATTCCATATTCTGAAAGTTCTAAACATAAAGCCTTAGTCATGTTATTCAAACCACCTTTTGAGGCACAATATGGAGCAGAATTAGGGAAACCTCCTATACCAGCTATAGATGAAATATTAATTATCTTACCCCACTTTTGTTCCTTCATATTGGGAACGCAAGCTTTTATAAGAAAAAAACATGCTTTAAGATTGATATCAATTTCATTGTTCCAATCGTTCTCAGTGATTTTTTCAATTGGTTTAGGATTAAAAATAGCAGCATTATTTATCAAAATGTCAATATTTCCAATTTCTTTATCGATAAAATCAAACAAATTATCAATTTCTTGTGTCTTTGACAAATCACACATAAATGAAAAAGCTGTTCCACCAGCTTGATGTATTTCATTAATAACTTTTTTTGTATTTTTTTTATTTGATTTATTAACAATCAAAACTCTGTACCCTAAGGATGCTAGATCTATAGAAATTTGTCTTCCAATGCCTTGACTTCCTCCGGTTACTAAAACAGTTCTATTTTTTTCATTCATTGTTTCTTCCCAAAAAAAAACCCCGTTACAACAGTAACGAGGTTTTATATTTAAATCAAAAAATAATTAACGAGCAATATATTCATATCTTTTGCCAAAATTTACATCCATTGGAACTTTTTCAGATATCATGAATTGTTCAACAACTTTTGGAACATTATTAGTTGTTTCAACAATTAAATAAGGAGCTCTATCTTGATGGTGTAATTGATTTGTAAAACTTCTTGTACCAATAAGAAATGGTTCTTGGTCGAATGTTTCCATGGCTTTTATTACAGCATCGGTATCAAATGTTCCCGCCATTTCTACAGCTCTAGCCCACATTTCAACTACTAAATATCCTGGGTAAGTGTATTGACTATTAACCTTTTCACCAAATCTTTCTTCGAACTTCTTATTAAATAGTTCTACTTCAGGTCTTGGATCATCGCCGTATATGGATGCTTGTTCAGGTACAAAATGATTACTTAATCCAGGAACAGCGTCCTGCCAAAAGGTACCAGTCATTGAACTACCACCACCTATTGCTGAATTAATTCCAGCAGCTCTTAACTGTTTAATTGCACTTGCACCACCTGGAATATAAGAGCAGTTTATGATAACATCAGGTTCACTTGGTAAATTTTTAATTTTAGTAATTTGAGCTGCAATTGATGCGTCATCGTTCTTGTAAACATCATGACCTAAAATTTCCAAACCTAACTTTTCTTTCCACATCCAGTCGAAACCATAACAAATACCCTTGTTGTATTCTATAGCCGTATCAAGTAAAATATAAGCTGTTTTCCAGCCTTTATTCATTGCGCCCCATTCAGCAATCGTAGCTCCTTGTACGGTAGCTAAAATAGAGGCTGAGAAAGCATTCTGTCCAACACCTTGTATTCCTGCAAGAACACTCTCAGCACAAAGAAAAATGGCAATAACATTTGCATTTTTAGCCTGTAAAGCTGCAGGAGCGCCAAAATCATAGTCACAATCTACAACCATCATTTTTGCATCTTGAGCAAGTACTTCCAATCCAGCTTTAGCTCCTTCTGCTCTGTCTGTTTTAGCATCTGCAAAAACAGGTTTAAGTTTTTTTCCTAACAAACCACCTTTTGCATTAATATCTTCAATAGCTATTAATGCTGCATTTGTAGATGGCTGACTATATGCTGCCAACCAACCTGAGTAAGAGGCCGCAAAACCAACAATAATCTCATCATCTGCCTTAGCAACTGTTGAACTTAACAATAAAAAAGCACTTACAGTAGCACCAAGGGCTGACTTAAATAAATTTTTCATACTTCTTCCTAACATTAATGATTCTTTTTAAGAAATATAATAATAATAAATAAATCTCTAAAAAAAAAGAAAATTATACTTTTTCAATTTTTCTTTATAAAACTTTTTCTACATTTAACTTATAAAAAATGCTAAAATAACCTAAAATATTTCAATAACATAAAAAAATTCAAAAAAAATAAAAAAAAGATGAATTAACTAAAATTTAAATTGCAATATTATCAATTTAAATATTTAATAGTTTTATAAACTGATTTTTTTAATTAGGAGATTACAATTGAGTTCTAATACATCTTTAGAGATGAAAAATGTCAGTGTTAATTTTCAAGGGCTGAAAGCAATTGATAGTGTAAATGAAAAAATACATCCTCATGAAATAATGGGTCTAATAGGACCTAATGGCGCTGGCAAAACAACTTTGGTAAATGTTATTACAGGATTTCAGTCCCCAACAGAAGGCTCAGTTTTATTAAATGGAAATGTAACTAGTAATAAATCGGCATTCCAACTCAGGCGAAATGGCGTTTCAAGAACATTTCAAGGTGGAAGATTATTTAGAGAAATGAGTGTTTGTGAAAATGTTGAAGTCGCTGGTTTGGGACTAGGATTGTCTAGAAAAAAAGCAACAGAAGAAGCTTTAGAACTCATAAATTGGATAGGACTATCTGAAAAAGCAAATATTCTTGCTGGCGCATTACCATATACAGATGAAAGAAGAGTAGGAATTGCGAGAGCTTTAATGCAATCTCCAAAATTTGTTCTTTTAGATGAACCTGCAGCTGGAATGTCTGATTTAGAATGTGAAGATCTTATGAAATTAGTTGTTGATATCAAGGAAAAGTTTGGTTGCGGAGTTTTGTTAATAGAACATAATATGAGAGTTGTAATGCAGGTTAGTGAAAGAATTCACGTATTAGATACTGGCAAGACAATAGCCAGAGGCACACCAGATGAAATTCAAAAAAACCCTGCAGTCATTGAAGCATATTTAGGAAAAAGTTAAAATGTTACAAATTAATAATTTGACAGTAAAATATGGCCAGCTAACTGCTCTAAGAGATATATCTTTAACAGTAGAAAAAGGTGAAATTGCTTGTATTGTTGGTCCAAATGGTGCTGGAAAATCAACGACTTTGCTAACTATTTCTGGTGTGCTTTCTCCTTTTTCAGGAAAAGTTACTTTAACAGGAGAGAACCTAACTGGTCTTTCTCCAGAAGAAGTGGCTGGAAAAGGTATTACACAAGTTCCAGAAGGAAGACATATTTTTACATCAATGACAGTAGAAGAGAATCTATTTATTGGTGCAGCTCTTAGAAAGAATAAAGAAGAAATTAAGAACGATATAGAAGAAGTAATAACAACATTTCCAATTTTAGGTGAAAGAAAAAAACAACCCGCTGGAAAACTTTCTGGAGGAGAACAACAAATGCTTGCTATTGGAAGAGCTTTAATGACTAAACCAAAGATAATGACAATTGATGAACCCTCTCTAGGTTTAGCTCCAATTATAATTGATAAAGTATACGAAGCATTACTAAAACTCAGAAAAAAGAATGGTTTAACGTTATTAATTGTTGAGCAAAGTTCTGAAAGAGCATTATCATCTGCAGATACTATTTATGTTCTTCGAAATGGAGAGATTCAATTAGAAGGAAAAGCTTCAGAACTCAAAGATGGAAAAGCTGTAAGTCAAGCTTACTTCGGTTTTAAAGAATAAAGAAAGAAATTTATTATGTCATGGATAATTCAAGTTATAATCGATGGTCTTAGTCTTGGAAGTTTTTATGCATTAGCTGCCTTAGGTATAGGTTTGCTTTTCGGAGTATTGAGGTTAATAAATTTTGCTCATGGAATGTTTATTACTGTAGGTGCTTTTAGTTTAATTATTCCGTCATTGAATGTAGAAGCTACACCTTTTATTGGTGCTTTTAATCCATTTTTTTTAATAATATCAGTAGTAATACTTATAGCCATACTTGCTTTGATTTCCGAATTTACAGTTTTCAGGCCTTTAAGAAAAGCCTCCGACTCTACTTTGATGGTTGGATCGTTTGCGTTAGGCTTTATTTTACAGAATCTTGTCATTATCATATATGGAGGACGACCAAAAGCGATTGGTTTATGGCCAGACTTAAGTCTTGGAGTGCAAATAATGGAAAATGTAAGTGTCCCAAGATTACAATTTTTTATAATATTCACAACAGTGTTTTTAATGGGCTGTCTTGTGTTATTTTTAAAAAAAACAAAATGGGGGATACATATGAGGGCGGCTGCAGAAGACTTTCAAATGGCTAGAATGCTAGGAGTAAAAGCAAACTTAGTGATAATGCTTGCTGTTGCAATAAGTGGGGGATTGGCTGCGGCAGTTTCATTGCTTTTTGTTGTTCAAACGGGTATTTTAGATTTCCGAATGGGTACCAATTTAATGTTATTTGCTTTTATTGCTACTGTTATAGGAGGTATGGGAAGTTTATTGGGGGCAGTTGTTGGAGGTTTTACTGTAGGTTTTGTAAGCATTATTTTTCAATCTTTCCTTCCAGGAGAAATAAAAATTTATCGGGACGTATTTGTTTTCTTGATAGTCATATTAATTCTATTAGTGAGACCTCAAGGAATTGTTTTATCAAGTGCTGCAAAAGAAAGAGTTTAAAATGGAACCAAAAAATAAATTTCAAACATTTTTAAGAGATATTTGGCCTGTTTTATTATTATCTTTGATATTGTTTATTATTGTATTTTTTCTAGAAATAATAATAAATGATAAAATTATTAGCAGATCTCTAAATGAAGCATTAATAAGACTTGTTGTTGTTATTGGTTTATTTATTTTTATTGGAAATTCTGGAATTATATCTTTTGGACATATTGGCTTTATGATGATAGGCGCTTACGCTACAGCTTGGCAAACTATGGATCCAATGACAAAAGATATTTTTGTTCCTGGTCTTCCATCTTATCTATTAAAAAATAGTCATCATTGGTTTATTGCTACAATTTTTGGTGGTATAGTTTCAGCAATTGTTGCATTCATATCTGGTATTGCGATAATGAGATTATCTGGAATTGCCGCCTCAATTGGTACTTTTGCCGTTATGATGGCTTTTTATTCTCTTTATATGAATTGGACAACTTGGACAGCTGGACAAAGCTCATTAGTAGGAATACCTGTTACAACAACCCCTTGGGTAGGATTATTATTTTCAATAATTGCTATGATAGGAGCATTCCTTTATTCTTCCTCAAGACTAGGAGCGTCAATTAGAGCGACAAGAGAAGATGAAATAGCTGCTAAATCTGCAGGGATTAACATGACACTTCAAAGAATTATCTCTTTTACTATAAGCGCTTTTTTTGTTGGAATGGCTGGTGGATTATATGCTCATTTTTTAGGAATATTAACTGTTGATACCTTTCACTTACCGTTGACCTTCATCACATTATCAATGCTTGTAGTTGGTGGAATGCAAAGTTTATCTGGAGCAATTATTGGAACATTGGTTCTTTCATTTGTAATAGAATTCTTAAGAGCATTCGAAAAAGGAATAAATGTTGGTGTAGAGCTTTCTTTACCTGCTAACTCAGCTGAAATTGGACTTGGCTTAATACTTTTATTAATTATTATTTTTAGACCAAGTGGATTAACAAGAAATTTAGATATTTATTGGCCTTGGAAACCAAAAATAGCTTCATCATCAGTTACCAAAAGACAATCATAGTATAATAATTTAAATTAAAGAATAGGATTTTTAAAATGAACTTTTTACCAAACTCAAGACATACTCTAGATGTTGAAAATATAATTCACCCCTACACTAACCTTTACAAGCATAAAACAAAAGGACCTATGATTATTACTAAGGGAAAGGGTGTTTATGTTTATGATGATACTGGAAAAGAATATATTGAAGGTATGGCTGGATTATGGTGCACCGCTTTAGGCTTCGGAGAGAAAGAATTAATTGATGCTGCAACCGAACAATTAAATATTTTACCATACTATCATCAATTTACTCATAAAAGTACTGATCCATCTATACAACTTTCTGAAAAACTCAAAAATATTGCGCCTTTTAAAGCAAGTAAAGTTTTTTTTGCAAGTTCTGGTTCAGAAGCTAATGATACTCAAGTGAAATTGATGTGGTATATTAATAATGCAAAAGGTCTACACAAAAAAAAGAAAATTTTAAGTCATATTAAAGGTTATCACGGGGTAACAGTAGCAGCAGCATCAATGACTGGACTTCCAGCTAATCACTTAGATTTTGACTTACCAATTAAAAATATGGGACATATATCTACACCTCATTACTACAGAAATTCACTTGATGGTGAAAGTGAAGAAGAATTTAGTTCTCGTTTAGCCAAAGAGCTTGAAGAAAGAATATTAAAAGAAGGACCTGACACAGTTGCAGCCTTTATTGCTGAACCAGTGATGGGAGCTGGAGGAGTTATAATTCCACCTAAAGATTATTATGAAAAGATGCAAACAGTTTTAAACAAATATGATATTATGTTCATTGCTGATGAGGTAATATGTGGTTTTGGAAGAACTGGAAATATGTGGGGTAGTCAAACAATGAATATCAATCCCCACAGTTTAAGTTGCGCTAAACAACTTTCTAGTGCTTACCTTCCAATTTCTGCAGTTATGATAAATGATGAAATTTCAGAGTTACTTTTCGATCAATCAAAAAAAATTGGAACGTTTGGTCATGGGTACACTTACTCAGCTCATCCAGTTTGTGCCGCAGTAGCTTTGAAAAACTTAGAGCTATTTGAAGAGAGAGCTATTCTTAATAATATAAATAAAGTTTCTCCTTATTTTCAAAAAAGACTTCAAAGATTAAAAGATCATGAGTTAATAGGTGAAGCAAGATGTATAGGTTTAATTGGAGCTCTTGAAATAGTGTCCGATAAGAAATCTAAAAAACCATTCGACCTTAAACAGCTTGTAGGTTTTCAATGCATGGAGTTTGCAAATAAACATGGATTAATTATAAGAGCTATAGGCGATAACATTGCTTTTTGTCCTCCATTAATAATCAATGAATCTCAAGTTAGTGATATTTTTGATAAGATTGAGTTAGCTCTTAATGATACAGCAAATTGGATAAATAAAAACAAACTAAGAGAACAAATTTAATTACACTTTTGAATTTTAAATATCTAATTTTGATTTACTTTTTTTAGATAATAATAATTGGAATTATGAGAGAAAATAATCTAAAAATTCTTAATAGATTTGATTTGAAAGGTTCAAATTCTAAAAAAAATTTTAGAGACTGGAATAAAATTCTTAACAGTAAGTATTTAGGTTTTGATTTAGATGTTCAAAACCATATTTTTCGTGCAGGAACATTAAAAGTCTTAGATATTTCGGATATAGAGCTTGGATTAATACATTGTGATAGATTTTTAATTAGAAAGAGATTTGAACATAAATCAAAATCAATTGAGGTTTTTGTTTGTTTAATTGATCATGCAAAAATGCCATTAGTTCAAATTATCGTCAATCACTTGAAAAATATATTTACTCAGGCAGATTTTTTAAACTTTGAACAATTAAAAATGTTATCATTTCAGATACTTGACCTCTTAGCCAAAATATTATTTTCTCAAAATAAAAATTTCTCACAAAAAAAAGAAACAACAGTAAGATTAACTCATTTTAAAAGAATATTAAATACTATTGATGAAAATTTAAAAAGTGAAAACTTTAATACCAAAAAATTGGCGGATAAAATTGGTTTATCTAAAAGATATATCCAAAAAATATCAGCTATTAGAAATATTACAGTATCAAAAATAATAAGAAAAAGAAGGATCGAAATAGCTAGAAGATGGCTTCCTGACCCCTCCAGAGATAGTTTGTCAATATCAAAAATCGGACTCTCTATGATGTTTTCTGATGCAGCACATTTTAGTAGAATATTTAGAAAATATAATGTTTTTTATCCAAAAAAATATAGAAAAAAATTGAGGTTTTAGGGAAAAAAATGACTACTAAGAAATTTCAAATATCAATTGATACCGGCGGAACTTTCACGGATTCAATAATATATGAAAAAAAACTTGGAATATTATCTGGAAAATCATTAACAAACCCTGAAAATGCATTTTTAAGTGTTAAAGAAGCAACGATGTCAGCCTTACAAAATCATAAAATTTCGTTTGATGAACTAATAAAAAATACTGAAATTTTTATTTACGGCACTACAAGGTCAACAAATGCAGTCATAACTAATAAAACTGCCAAAACAGCATTAATAACTACAAAAGGTTTTAAAGATACTCTTATTCTCAAAGAAGGAGGGAAACAAAAAGCACATGACTTTTCGGAAAAATTTCCATCTCCTTTAATTCCCAAGAAATTAACATTTGAAATAGATGAACGTATCTCATCTGAAGGCAAAGTTATTATATCTATGAACGAAAATAAAGCTCGTGAAATAATAAAAAAAATTTCATCGCTTGGAATTGAAGCAATTTCGGTGAGTCTTTTATGGTCTTTTATTAATCCAGTTCATGAATTAAAAATAGCAAAAATAATATCAAATATTGCTCCTAATTTACCATTTAGCTTAAGTCACAAATTGATTCCAATAATAAGAGAATATCGTAGAGCATCAACTACAAGTATAGATGCATCATTAAAACCATTAATGCAAAAACATTTAAAAGAACTTAAAATTAATTTAAAAAATAAAGGATTTAAAGGTCAAATTTTTATTTCAACATCTACAGGAGGTTGGGGTGAAATTGAAAATATTATTCAAAACCCTATATTCACATTAAAATCTGGTCCATCAATGGCCCCAATTGCAGCAAAAGAATATGGAAATTTAGAAACTAAATCTAAGAATTTCATTGTCTGTGATACCGGAGGAACTACTTTTGACGTCAGTTTAATACAAAATAATAACTTTAAATACTCAAGAAATACTTGGATCGGCAAAGAATGGCTTGGAAATATATCTAGTATAAGCTCTGTTGAAGTAGAATCTATTGGTTCGGGAGGAGGGTCAATAGCTTGGGTAGATGATGGTGGGTTATTAAGGTTAGGACCAGCAAGTGCTGGCTCTACACCTGGACCTGCATGTTATGATAAAGGGGGAATAGAACCTACTTTATCTGATGCAGCATGTGTATTAGGTTATCTAAATCCAAATAACTTTTTAGAAGGAAAAATAAAACTCAACAACAAAAAAGCAATTCAATCTATTAAAAAAATTTCAAAAAAAATAAAAAAAACTGTAGAAGAAACTGCTTATGGTATAATTGAGTTAGCATCAGAAATAATGATAAATTCTGTAAGAAATATCACAATAAAAAAGGGGATAAATCCTAAAGAGAGCATTATAATAGCTGGAGGTGGAGCTGCAGGAATAAATATTATTAAAATTGCCAGAGGATTAAATGTAAAAAAAGTGATTATACCACAATTTGCATCTACTTTGTCAGCATGTGGAATGCAGTTTGGAAATATTATAAAAGAAGAAAATGAATATTTCCTAACAAAATCAAATAATTTTAATCATAAAGAAATTAATAAAATTTTAATAAAATTAAATGAAAGATTGGAAAAGTTTAGAAAATCATTACCTCAAAAATTTCTAAAATGTGATTTCAAACTATCCTTTTCTGTCGAAGCAAGATATTCAAATCAAATTTGGGATATAGATGTTCCTTTCGAAAATGATTTTAATAATAAAGCATTTTTTTTGAATGAATTAATAAAAAAATTTCATGATGAACATCAACTACTGTACACCCTTAGAGATGAAGGAAGTCAAATAGAATTCTTAAATTGGAAATGTAAAATGTCAATTTTATCTGGACTTAAATTATCCCCTGAACACAAGAATAAAAATGATTTCCTTGAAGAAGATAACAAAAATAGAAAATGTTTTTTTGGAGGAAAACAATATCTAAACACCCCCATTTATCATTACTCAAAGATAAAGGTGAATAAGGTTTACAATGGTCCATGTATAATTGAAGGGAAAAATACTACAATAGTTGTTTACCCTAATATGTTCGCCAATATAAGTAAAAACAACAATTTAATTTTAGAATATTATTAAAAAACAATGAATGAAATTCAAACAGATCCAATTAATTTAGCAGTACTTTCAAATAAAATTGACGGTATAATAAGAGAAATGACAAACACATTGTTATTTACAGCAAGATCTGGAGTGATAAATTCTGCTAGAGATTTTTCATGTTCCATTTGTACTGGTGATGGAGATTTATTTGCTGTTGCAGAAGGCCTTCCAATTCATATATTTGGATCTGGCATCCAAGCAAAAAGTATTAAAAAATTCCATAAAAATGCAAAAGAAGGGGATTGTTATTTAGATAATGATCCATACATAGGGAATACTCATGCTGCAGATCATACTTTTTTAGTTCCAATTTTCTTCGAAGGAAATCATATATTTACTGCGATTGCTAAAGCTCACCAAGCAGATATTGGAAATTCTTTACCCACTACTTACATGGCTAAAGCAAAAGATATTTATGAGGAAGGAGCACTTATTTTTTCTATGGTAAAAATTCAGGAAGATTATCAAATGATTGATGATATTGTTAGAATGATGAAAAAAAGAATCCGTGTTCCTTCTCAATGGTTCGGAGATTTCTTAGCAGGTATTAGTTCTGTAAGAATTGCAGAGAAAAGACTTAAAGAAATGTGTGAAAAGTATGGTATTAATGTAATTAAACAATTTATTAAAGATTGGCTTAATTATTCAGAAAAAAGAATGATAAAAGAATTAAAAAGATTGCCATCAAAAGAACTATCAAGTCAATGTAGTCATGACCCTACTCCATTTTTACCAGAAGGAATTCCATTAAAAATAAAAATCAAAATTAATAATAAGAAAAGTTCTATAAATATTGATTTAAGAGAAAATATTGATTGTGTTGATTGTGGTTATAATCAAAGCGAAGCGACAGCTACATCATCTGTTATAGCTGGTATTTTTAATTGCTTAGATCCCGACATTCCAAAAAATGCAGGAAGTTTTAGAAGAATAAAAGTTAAACTCCGAAAAGGTTGCGTAACTGGTATACCAAAGTTTCCAGTTAGTTGTTCTGTAGCTACAACTAATGTAAGTGACCGGATGGTTAATCTCACAGGATCTGCGATGTCACAACTTGGTTTTGGATATGGCCTTTCAGAAGCTGCAGTTGGATTAGGAGTAGGAATGTCAGTGGTTTCAGGAACTGATCCAAGAAACAATAACGAACCTTTTATAAATCAACTTCATCTTTCAGCCAATGGAGGACCTGTCTCTGCAAATGCAGACGGATGGGTAACATTTGGCCTACCTGTTTGTGCTGGTTTAATGTATAGAGATTCTGTTGAAGTAGATGAATTAAAACATCCATTTTTAATTAAAAAATTAGCGCTTGTTATTGACTCTGGTGGTGCAGGAAAATTTAGAGGAGGTCTATCTTTAGAAATAGAAATTATCTCTTTCTCAAAAGATTTCATTTTAATCTACCCAGGAGATGGTCAGTTTTTTCCTCCTAAAGGTGTATTGGGGGGAGAAAATGGAATTAATGCAAAAAGAATACTTAAAAAGAAAGGAAAGAAACCGGTTAATTTGGGTAATGCAGAAAAACTTTCTCTTGGAATGAATGATATGATTTTAGGAGTTGACTCTTCAGGCGGAGGTTACGGTAATCCCAAAGAAAGAAATTTAAAAGATGTTTTAGAAGACGTTGAGTCTGATTTTGTAAGTTTAGAAAAAGCAAAAAAAATCTATGGAGTTTTCATTGAAAAGAAAGATGGTTTAAATTATGTCATCAATGAAAAAGAAACAAAAAAATTAAGAACTAATAAAATCAAAAAAAAATTTAAAAATGAAAAAATTTGAAAATAAAATAATTCTTATCACTGGGATTGGTGGTCCCAAAAACTCTTTCAGTAACGGAAAAGCCATAGCAAAAATTTTCGCTTCAAATGGTGGGAAAGTGGAAGGAGCAGATAAAAACTTTAAATTAGGCACCAATACTATGAACCTTATTAAAAATGAAGGAAATTATTGCAACTTAAAAATCTTTGATACCACTAATGAAAAGTTGGTTAAAAAGTGGATAAAAAATTGTGAAAAAAAACACAAGAAGATTGACATTTTAATTAATAATGTTGGTCAATCAGAACCTTTTGATCCAGAAAACTGTTCAACAAGAATATGGAATAGTCAGTTTAAGTTAAATATCAATTCAGCTTTTTACACTACTAAATATGTTTTACCATATATGATTAGACAAAAAAGCGGAGTAATAATAAACATCTCTTCCATTGCAGGGATAAGATTTATTGGCAAACCACAAGTTGCATATAGCTCGGCAAAAGCTGCGTTAATACAATTTACAAAAACAAGTGCAATTTTACATGCAAAAAATAATATCAGAATGAATTGTGTAATTCCAGGATTTATTAATACTCCCTTGGTTAAAAGGTTAGCAAAAAAATATTCAGATGAGAATTATGAAAATTATAAAAAGAAAAGAGATGATGTAGTTCCCCTCGGATATATGGGTTCTCCTCACGATATTGCAAAAGCTACTTTATTTTTATCATCAGATGATGCAAAGTATATTACTGGAACTGAGTTAATTGTTGATGGAGGTCTGAGTGCAACAATTTCTAATTAATAACTTAAAAGAAAGAAATATATATGCCTGAATCTTTTACTTATATTGATGATAACTTTATCAAAACTAAAGATGCAAAGATTTCAATTTTAGAACCTACTTTTACCAAAAGTGACGCTGTTTATGATACCGTATCTGTTTTAGATAATCAAATTTTTAGATTAAATGATCATTTAGAAAGGTTTGAAAATTCTTGTAATAAAATGCATATTAACGTAAATTATTCAAAAAAAGAAATTTCAAATATAGCTGCCAAATGCCTTAAACTTTCAAATTATAAAACTGCAATTTTCATGTTGATAGGGCGTAGAGGACCATATAAAGATTTGACAAAAAGAGATCCAAGAACCTGTAAAAATGGACTTATAGTAACAGCAATTCCTTATTATAATATATTCGGAGAAGAAAAAAATAAATATGGATTAAAAGTTTTTATTTCCGAAAATAAAAGAGTTCCTAAAGAGTCTATTAACGCAAAAGTAAAAAATTTCAATTGGATGGATTTGAACATAGGTCTTTTTGAAGCTTATGAAAATAAATCTGATACTGCAGTATTGTGTACACCAGACGGAAATTTATCAGAAGGGCCTGGGTTTAATATTTGGATTATTAAGGATGGTAAACTAAAAACACCCAAAGGGAACGTTTTGGAAGGAATTACGAGGAAAAGTGTTAAAGAAATTGCACAGAAGCTAGGTATAAAAGCAGAAGAAAAAATACTCAAAAAAGAAGATTTGATTTTTGCAGAAGAAGCATTCACTTGTACCACAGCAGCAGGAATTACACCTATTATCAAGGTAAATGAACAATTATTAGGAAATGGACATCCAGGATTACTTACAGAAAAAATAAAGGATTTTTACTGGTCATCTAGAAAAAAAGGATGGCATGGGACACACATTGATAGTTTAATTTAAAAGAGTTCAATATAAAAATAAGAGGAAAAATCAATGAGACTTGCTTGTGATACTGGAGGAACGTTTACTGATTTGATTGTTGAAGATAATAATAATCTCAAAATGTTTAAATCATCCACAACGCCAGATGACCCAGTGAACGGTGTACTTAATAGTATAAATTTAGCAGCAAAAGATTATAATCTGTCTACTTATGATTTTCTGAACAAAGCTGAAACTTTTACTCATGCTACTACAAGATCTATTAATGCTGTTTTAACAGGAAATATTGCTAAAACTGCATTCTTTACCACTTCTGGTCATAAAGATATTCTGCTTCTTAGAGAAGGTGGAAGAGTTGATCCATTTAATTTTGAGGATGAGTACCCTGAACCCTTCATACCAAGAAGTAGAACATTTGAAATAAAAGAAAGAATAGGTTTTGATGGAAAGATCATAAAAAAATTAGAAATTGAAAGTGTAATGAACGCTATAGAACAATGTAAAATACTTGATATTGAAGCAATAGGTATTTGCTTTTTATGGTCTATTTCTAATTCGAAACATGAAAAAAAAGTAGCAGAAATTATTAAAAAAAATCTTCCAAATGTAAAATTTACATTATCTCATGATTTAAATCCAACTTTAAGGGAATACAGAAGAGCTATTTCTACATGCTTGGATGCTTCTCTGAAACCATTAATGTTCAACTATTTAAGTAGTTTAGAAAACCGTCTTAGAAAGTCAGGATTTAATGGAAAAGTTTTTATGGTTACATCTCAGGGTGGGATTAATAATGCTTCAAATATAGCAAAAACACCAATTCACTCCCTTGGATCGGGTCCAGCTATGGCTCCTGTGGCCGGAAAACATTTTGCAAACTCAGAAAATACAGATAAGAATGTTATTGTAGCGGATACTGGTGGCACTAGTTATGATGTAAGTCTAGTTAGAGGAAATATTATTCCTTGGACAAGAGAGACATGGTTAGGTTCCAAATTCAAAGGACATATGACAGGTTTTCCGTCAGTTGATGTGAAAAGCATCGGTGCTGGTGGTGGATCTATAGCTTGGGTAGACAAAGGTGGATTACTTCATGTTGGTCCAAAAAGCGCTGGATCCTCTCCTGGACCAGTATGTTATGATAAAGGAGGAAAAGAGCCAACTGTTACAGATTGTGCACTTATTTTAGGAATTTTAGATCCAAAATATTTTCTTGGTGGGTCAATGATATTGAATAAAGAAACTGCTATTAGTTCTGTAAAAGAAAAGTTAGCAAAGAAACTTAATATCAGTGTTGAAGATTGTGCTACAGCAGTAATGTCATTAGCAACAGAAAAAATGGTAGCTGCAATTGAAGAACTTACCATTAATCAAGGAATTGATCCAAAAAGTTCAATTCTAATTGGTGGAGGCGGTGCTGCTGGGTTAAATGCGGTATCTGTTGCAAGAAGACTTGGATGTGAGAAAGCTATTATTCCTTCTGTTGGAGCTGCATTGAGTGCTTCAGGAGCTTTATTATCTGATATGTCATCAGAGTATGCTAAAATTTATTTTACTAATGGAAAGAACTTTGATTTTGATGAAATAAATAAAATTTTATTAAATCTTAGAAAGAAATGTGATGAATTTATTAAACTAACTGGATCTGTTGGAAAAACAAAAATTGAATTCTTCGTTGAAGCTAGATATCCACAACAAATATGGGAAATAGATATTCCATTAAAATTAGAAAAATTTGATAAAAATTCATTAGGAAATACTTTAAAAACTTTTCACACTGTTCATAAACAGATATTTGAAATTTGTGATTTAACCTCTGATGTAGAATTTGTTAATTGGAGAGCTAAAGTAAGTTGTAAACTAAGTAATAAAGTTATCGATAAACTCGAAGTTTCAAAATTTAAAAATGATAAAAGAGATGATAAAAGAAATGTATATTTCTCAGGAACAGGATGGAAAAACGTAAATGTATTTAATTTTGAAACACTTGATTCGAATGAAAAAATTTATGGTCCAGCTATAATTGACTCATCTTTTACCACAATAGTAATAGATCCGGATACTAATGCTGTAAAAGATGGAAAAGGAAGTTTAGTTATAAACATTAATTAAAATTTTTGGTATAGAAATGAAACAAAAAAAAATAAATTCTGATGGCGTTCAAATGGCAATTCTTTCTAGTAGAATGGAAAGTATAGCAAGAAAAATGCAAAATACTTTATTTAGGACAGCAAGGTCAGGTGTTTTGAATACTGCTCATGATTTCTCATGTGTTATATTAACAGCTAAATGTGAATTATTGGCTGCGGCAGAAAGTTTACCTATACATATAATGATAGGTCCTGATTTGATATGTAAAACAATTTTGAAATATCATCCAAAAATGAAAAAAGGTGATGCTTTTTTACATAACTCGCCATATGAAGGGAACTCACATGCAGCAGATCATTGTATGGTAGTCCCTATTTTCGATGAAAAAGAAAATTTAAAATTTTTTGTTCTCGCTAAAGCACATCAAGCAGATTGTGGAAATTCAATTCCTACCACTTATGTTGGGGATGCTGTAGATGTTTATCAAGAAGGAGCACTTATCTTCAATGCTGTAAAAATTCAGGAAAACTACGAAAATAATGAAGATATTATAAGGATGTGTCTTTCAAGAATCAGAGTTCCTGATCAATGGTGGGGTGATTTTCTTGCTTCAATGGGAGCAGTTAGAATTGGAGAAAGAGAAATAGAAATTCTGGCAAAAGAAGTGGGATGGGAAAAGTTAGATAAATTTTCTTTTGATTGGTTTAATTATTCTGAAAAGAAAATGATTGATGCAATAAAAAGTCTGCCTTCTGGTTCAACGAGGTCTTATTCTACGCACGATCCATTTCCAGGCGTGCCAAAAGGAATAAAAACTTGTGCACTCATAAATATAAATAGTAATAAAGGTATTATAGATATTGATTTATCAGAAAATGATGATTGTCAACCTTGCGGTCTTAATTTAACTGAAGGCACAGCAACATCTGCAGCAATGATTGGAGTGTTCAATAGTATCAAAGATCATACAGTTCCACCAAATGCTGGAAGTTTTAAAAGGATAAAAATAAAACTTAGAGAAAATTGTGTAGTTGGAATTCCAAAACACCCGATCAGTTGTTCTGTAGCTACTACTAATTTAGCAGACAGAGTTATAGCTACTGTGCAAGTTGGAATTGCTGAAATTGCGCATGGATTTGGAATGGCTGAA
>MDTG01038906.1_pt1 | contig 23732 bp, 16 predicted proteins | sample 811421 | NCBI WGS metagenome assembly MDTG01 (sample SAMN05326645, study PRJNA326480) | marine metagenome | isolation source: seawater | place: Pacific Ocean: South East | collected 2011
ACCTCGTGATGCATAGCAGTTTCGGAGAAGGCGAGGTGACTCACATTTTTGGCAGTGGTGAAAAAGTTTCAATCGCCGTTAGATTTCCTGGAATTGGTGCCAAGATTCTTGATCCAAGATTGGCTCCGATCAAACCATTGGAAGCTTGATCTGCTGGATTTCTTTCTTGGTATAGATTAATTGTTGGACTGATCTCGGACGTCTAAATACGTTGCTACTTTTTATGGGAGATGTTTCAGTTGTTTCGTGACAGAAAGAAGGCTTTTTTGAGTCGTTTCTGGCCGTTGTATGCGGTGGCTTTCGTTTGCGCCGCGTTCGCCCTCAAGGCTTTATTTCTTATTGATGCCACAAGCTTATGGATAGATGAACTTTTTAGCGTTGGGAAGAGTTTTCAGTCTGATTATTCTGGCTTGATTGCCTGGCTTCGTCACGACACGCACCCGCCTCTTTATTACACCATCCTGTGGTTCTGGGGTGGAGTTGTTGGCAAAACCTCTGTGAGCCTGCGGCTTTTCTCCTGGTTTGCCTATGTCTTGGCTGGAGTTCTGGTCACTTGGCAGGCCGGGGTGCTTGCGCCCCGTAGCGTTCGCGGAAAAGCGATGGCCTTGTCTGCATTGCTCGTGTTTTGCAGCCCATACCCAATCCGCTTTGCTGTTGAAGGTAAGAGTTATATATTTCTTGTTTTATTAATTGCCCTGGCTTGGTTCATGCGCAGCCGCTGTATTCGTCAACAGTATTGTTTTTTCAACCTCCTGGGATATGGATTTGCAGTGACTATTGCTTCGCTGACGCACTTTTATGGATTATTCATATTTTTTGCTGCGGGTGTTTGGGATATTTGGCGACTCCGTTGGCGTCTTGGCAGTGTTGTTTTTGTCGCTCTTATCCCTTCATTCGCTTGGGTAATATATGCTTCCTCCTTTTTGTTTGGCTCCAGTGCAGGTGCTTGGATCGGTCGTCCAGATTTTGCTTTGTTTGAAGACACCTTGGCTAGGGCAATTGGTCCTTGGCCGTTGCCAAAGTTGGTGCTTTTGCTTTTTGCGCTATGGGGTTTGCGCTGCTGGGGGATAAAGCATATAGATCAAGGTTTCAAAAATCAAAGCCTCAATCGTTTCGCCTTGATAGATGTATGTGGGCTGACAGCTTCAGCGCTGATGGTGGTGGGCTTGGTGGCGATCTCATTCTTCAAGCCGATGGCTTTCAGCCGTTATTTCGTGGTGCTCTTGCCTGCTGTGATTCCGTGGCTTGCCGTGTCTGGAGCCCAGCTTCCCTTGAACCGGCGAGGAGGCAAGGTGGTTGTGTTGCTCTCAGCGATCATGTTGGCTCTCTGGTGGCAGCAGTCTTTCCTGGGGATCACTGCCGATTTGGGAGGCAGTCGCGAGTCGGATAATTTCCGTGCTGTGAGTCTGTTAACAGCTGGTCAGCAAGAGCGATACAGCCCTAGGCCGCGGTTGCTGCAGTTCAGTGATCAGGTGCAGTTGGCATCAGGTCGGATAGCTGTTCAGCCCGCTCCCTGGGGTGGGCCGTACGACTGGAATCGGCGTCTACAGCAACGGCCATTGCCTAAGGAAGTGTGGCTCGCAACGAGCGGACCTGAGCAGATGGTTCACAAGGGATTGCTGCCATTTGAATCAGAGGCTGTCCAAGCGGGCTACTCCTGTGAAGCCTTGGATGCTCACCCAGCATTCACGCGTGTGTTGCGGTGCCGATTAACCACCACCCATCAGGACGTTTCGTTAGAAGATCTTCCGCCATCCGAGCATTGACGCTGATCAGCAGTGGTCCGCAGGTCTGGGGGTCAATGAGCAACTCAGTGATTGCTCGCAGATGGTCCTGGTTGGCTTGAATCCTGCCGAAGTCCAGCTTCACTCTTGTGTTTAATAGCTGCCAAGCATCACGGTTGGCAGGCGCAATGCTGCTGGCGTAACCCGCTTCCAGCAGTTCCAGGGCGCCTGGCAAAGCAGGAATTTGTTCCACGTTGAGTTCCACGTCAAATGATTGATCATGTTTGTCTTTTTCCAGCAGCATTTCTCCCAGGTGACCCAGTAAGCCGAATCCGGTGACGTCTGTAGCGGCATGCAGTCCGCCAGGATGTTGTCTTTGAAGCTCTCTCAATTGGTCGACAAGGTCTTGCTGGCTTGTGGCCATCTGCGTTAGCGCTTGATCGAGATCCTTCGGTTTGCAAGCTCCTGCCATTGCAGCGGCGAAAAGCACTCCGGTGCCAAGTCGTCGGCTCAGAAGAAGCTGATCGCCAGCTTGGATATTCTTTTTGGACCAGATTTCCCCTTCTGGGCTCCCTTGGACCGTCAGTGCAGCTTGCACACCGATGGTTAAGGGACTTTCTGAAGGACTGCGGGACTCAAGCGTGTGACCGCCGATTAGCTGGGCTCCTTGTGGCTCCAGAGCTGAACGGATTCCTGAGAGTGTTTGGCTCAGTAGATATTGCTGAAGAGATCCTTTGGCAAGTGGCAAGGTGATCACCGCTTGAGCGGATTGCACTTTTGCGCCGCAAGCCCAGAGGTCGGAGCTGGCGTGCAGAGCTGTCAGTCGCCCATTAAGCCAGGGATCGCTCACTAAAGCAGGAAATCCGTCCACGCTCTGAAGGACAGGTCTATTGTTCTCACTGCGCGCCAGTGGCAGCTCAGCAGCATCTTCAGGAGCAGTTGCGAGTAGTCCGATACCAGCATCGGATAGTGCTGTCGTTAGCTCCTTTGCAGGAAGTTTGGCTGCACAACCGCGGCAGAGCATCGTTCCTGTGCCTGAACCAACGGCTGTAGATGTTGCGGCCATTCCCTTGGTCTTAAAAAAGCGCATAAATCTGCGGTCGATTCTCTCTTTCAGGCTCCACAGGAGGCGATGTGGACCAACTTGCAGTGGTCCCCAGACTGCCCACGCGGTGGGCAGTCTGGAACGGTTAAAACCGCCGACAAGTTGTAGTGCTCTGCGTCGTGGGCGCCAGGGGCGTAGAGCCTGCTGTGTGCAGATTGCTTCCAGATTGCGGGCCAGAATTGAAGAGGCCGCAACGGCCCAGACGCCTGAGGCGGGCCGAGGGTGGGCTCTAATTACTCCGCAGTCTCCAGCCGCGAAAAGACCAGGGTGTTCCAGTACTTGCAGCGTTGTGTCTGTCAGTATCCGGCCATCCGTATTTACTGGCAAACCGCTTGCGCCCAGCCACTCAGGTGCGCGACTCCCTGTGCATCGAAGTTTGAATGTGGGAATTGTGCTGTTCGGCTTGTTAGGGGTGGGGCGTTGGCTTTGGTCGATTTGGACGAGCGCGACATTAAGTGCTTTTTTGAAGAGGTTTGAAATGCGTCCTGGTCGAGCGCTCAACACCACTGGACAGCTCGGCCAACGATGACGCAGCGCTAAGGCCAGTTCGATCGCTGCAAGCCCTGAACCCACCAGCTCAATGGGTTGATCGTGATTAATTGATTGCCTCTGCTCCAAGGCCTGCAGGGCATTCTTCAAAGGCTTAATGGCTACACCGTTCTGATGTTCTGTCTCAGTGTCTGGAGTTATGCAACCAACGTTGAGGCTTAGCCATTCGTAGTGGAGGGCCGGGCGAGTAAGGAGTTCCAGATAGTGGAGTTGAAGGTTGATTCCGGTGATCTCCGCTTGAATAAAGGCCACTCCGGCTTGATCAGCTAGTCGACGCAAGTCGATTGCGAGTTCATCTTTGCTATAGAGACCGGCTACCAAACCGGGAACCATGCCTGAGTAAAGAGCAGTGCTGTGGCGGTTCACCAAAGTGATGAGTCCTTTGGGCCGTCGTTCAGGGCGCATCGCCCACATTCGCAAGATGAGCGCATGGCTATGTCCGCCACCGGCCAGCACAAGACCGCTCATTATTAGTCGCTATACCCGCATGGATTGGCTGACTGCCATGCCCAGCCATCGCGGCAGATGTCGTCGAGGCAGCGATGCGTTTTCCAGCCGAGACGTTGAAGAGCCAACGAGGGGTCGGCGACCGTAATGGCTGCATCTCCATCACGGCGGGCCACTAGTTCGTAGGGCACTTTGCGGCCGCTAATGCTTTCAAAGGCATGCACAACTTCCAGCACCGAAGTTCCCTGGCCACTGCCCAGATTTAGGGTGAGCAGCTGAGCGGGTTCGGAGAGTAGGCAATCGAGGGCTGCGCAGTGGCCTTCTGCCAGATCCATCACGTGGATGTAATCCCTGACGCCGGTTCCGTCCTTGGTGGGCCAGTCGCTCCCCAAAACTTGGAGAAATTCCCGCTTGCCCACGGCAACCTGACTCACAAAAGGGAACAGGTTGTTGGGGGTACCAAGCGGATCTTCTCCTATCTTGCCGCTGGGATGTGCTCCCACTGGATTGAAATAACGCAAACACGCAATGCGCCATTGATTTGGAGAGCTGGCGGTTATGTCGTGCAAGAGCTGTTCAACTGCAGCCTTGGAGTGGCCGTAGGGGTTGATCGGATGAATGGGTGCTGTCTCCGGAATCGGTGTGTATTCCGGATAGCCGTAGAGCGTGGCGCTGCTGCTGAAAACCAGGGTATGGCAGTCATGGTCTTTCATCGCAGCCAGTAGACAACTTGAACCCGTCAGATTCACGTCCCAGTAACGCAAGGGATCCCGTACCGATTCGCCCACGGCCTTGAGTCCAGCGAAGTGAAGCACCGCTTCGATTGATCTCCCGGCACTAGCCGCATTCCTAAATAAAGACTGCAAGCTGTTGGAGTTTCTTATATCTCCTCGCTTTAGTTCAAGACGCCTTTGGCGATTACCTGAGTTGAGATGTGCAAGTTCTGCAACCCTCTCAAGCGCTATCGGAGAACTGTTGCTGAAGTCATCGATCACTAGCAAATCATGTCCCGCCTCCAGTAACACCAGACAGGTATGACTGCCGATGAAGCCCGCACCTCCTGTAACTAAAAGACGAGCCATAATTAATTCCTTCTATTTCAAGAATTGTGGTGTCAAAGCTGACTAATTGGTTTTGATCATGGACTATTTTCCCATCCAATAACAACTGCTGCAAGCTCTCAATGCCGTAGCTCAGGCATGATGTGTGAGTTGTATCCCCCAGATTTATGCAGGTAGTGTATGCCATGTGTATTACCCTGTTCTTGGTGGGGCGGGCACCCTTGAGAATGATCTAGTTCGCATTAGAGGGAGATTTCAGTTGTATTCCCTAATCTTGGATTTTTTGCTTTGCGAAGATATTCATATGTTCGAGCCAGTGCAGCTTTAGGTAAATCCAGCTTTTATTCTTGGACAATAGCGATTTAATGAAACAGCCTTTGGCTAGTCAGCAACCACCCCCCTCAACTCTCACCCTCATGCTGGGCATCTGGGGCCACTTGAGCCGCCGCCGTCGCATCCAGCTTGGGTTGTTATTGCTGGTGATGCTGGCTAGTGGGGGAGCGGAGCTGTTGTCTCTGGGGGCGGTGTTGCCATTTCTGGCGGTACTCAGTGACCCGGAGCGCCTGTGGAAGCAAACGCTGGTGCAGGAGATCGCTAGCCGGGTTGGGTTCATGCAGGCAACCGATCTGCTGCTGCCGGCCACGCTTTTATTTGCGGCATCGGCTGTTCTTGCAGCTTTGGTCAGATTGACGAATCTCTGGATGAACGGCCGCCTGGTGGCGGCTATGGGTTCAGATCTTAGTTGTGAGTCTTACCAGCGCACGCTTTATCAGCCCTATTCCGTGCAAGTGCAGCGGAACAGTGCGGCGGTTATCACTGGAACAACTACTAATGTTGCTCTTACGGTTGCGGCGCTTAATAGCTTGCTGCAGCTAATCAACTCGGCTGTAGTGGCTACAGCGCTGTTGATAGGGCTGTTGGTCATTGATGCGCCAGTGGCTTTGAGCGCCGCTGCCCTCTTTGTTACCACGTATGGAGTGTTGGCGGTCACAGCCCGCCGCCAGTTGCGAAGCAATGGCCAAAAGATTGCTGAGGCCTCAAGTCGGCAGCTCAAGTCGCTCCAGGAGGGTTTGGGTGCTATTCGTGATGTCCTGCTTGATGGCAGCCAGCCCGTTTATTTGCAGATTTACCGGCAAACGGATCGCCCCCAACGACAACTGCGGGCGAAAAACGTGTTCCTAAGCATTTTTCCTCGCTACACATTCGAGGCTATGGGAATGGTGGGAATTGCACTGCTCGGAGGGCTGTTGGTGTTGCAACGGGACACCATTGAGGGTGTGATTCCTTTGCTAGGAGCTTTGGCCTTGGGGGCGCAACGATTGTTGCCTGCATTGCAACAGGTTTACAGCGGTTGGTCGACTTTGAATGGCCACAACGCTGCTATGCAGAGTGTGCTGTTGATGCTCAGCCAGCCAATGCCATCGCGTATAGGCATGGTTGATCGTTTTCCTCTTCGCGAGAGCATTCGCCTGGAGGGGGTTTCTTTTCGCTATCGGCCTGAACAACCTGATGTGCTGCAGGGGATGGATTTAGAGATTCATCACGGTGAGCGCATTGGTCTGATCGGCAGTACAGGTAGCGGCAAGAGCACCACGGTGGATCTATTAATGGGCTTGTTGGAGCCATCGGCCGGACGATTGCTGGTGGATGGGGCGGATCTACATGATCCGGAGCATCCGGAATTGTTGGAGGCTTGGCGGGCGACAATTGCACATGTGCCGCAGAGCATTTATTTAGCTGACAGCTCTATTGCCGAGAACATCGCCTTTGGTGTGCCCCGCCAGCAGATCGATCTTGCCCGCGTGAAAAAGGCTGCTGAGCAGGCAAAAATTGCCAGCTTCATTGAGACCAAACCGGAGGGCTACCAGAGCTTTGTCGGCGAGCGCGGCATTCGGCTCAGCGGAGGCCAACGGCAGCGCATCGGCATTGCCCGTGCTCTCTATAAACAGGCGCAGGTGCTGGTGTTTGATGAGGCCACCAGTGCGCTCGACAGTGCCACGGAAGCGGCCGTGATGGAGGCGATCAACACACTCGCCCAAACTTCAACAGTAATCATGATTGCCCATCGCCTCAGCACAGTGCAACACTGTGATCGGGTGATTCGGCTTGCAAATGGGAGTGTTTTAGCCGATGGCCCCCCTCGTCTGGTACTAAAAGCTCAAGAGTGATTACTACCACTTCTTTTTTATGCCATTTGCATCAGTTTCCATTCTTATCAAAGGCGGCACAGGTTCATTTGGCAAGGCATTCGTGACGATGATATATAATTGTTCTTTAGGCTCTAATACAATTAAGAGTGGTTTTAAGTTCAGCAATGACTTTAAGTACAATTCCGACTGCAATGATGATTGGATGTCTGCGGATGAACTTAAAGATTGGATACAGGCATATCGTAAGGATTTTTCTCTTTTGACTGAAATGCAGTCTTCGGTGGCAGGACAACATGAGTTTGTAGAATAGATGCGCATTATCGAGAATGGATACTCACTTCTTTCTTTGCAAGTAAACACAAGCTTGGCTTCTGTTAATGAGCCTTATGAAGTTGCAAAGGTTTTCAATCATTTTACTTCTGACGAAGAGCAGAAAATTTTATTTCAACAACTGCTTTCTTTAAGTTGATTCTATGCACCTTGCCTTCTACAAGCGACTTTGCAAAACTTGCGATTCTATCCTTTTAGCACATGCTGTTAATCATCCCGATGTTCTATCTATATCTTCTTTGCACGTCTTAAACGGGCACCCTTCCCATATCGCAAGGTATCAGGGGTCAGTCCCTAGTCAATTTACTTCTATCTTTAAGTTCTTTGTTTCGAGACTATATAAAATCATTCTTGGTGTTTCACATTGTTTTCAACGTCCTTTAAGTTCCAAGGAACTTAATCCCGAAGTTGTTGTTTTTTCTCACTTACTTAAGACGGAGCATTTGAAAGACTCGTCAGACTTTTATTTTGGGAATCTACATCACTTTCTTCTTTCTTTTGGTAAGCGCACTCTTTTCGTACTTTTCAACCACACTGGTAAGCCAGAGCTTCACATTTGGTCTGATCCCCAGGCTAATATTTCTTTTCGATTGCCTGTCTTAAAAAATCTGAATTCTCTCGATGAGATCCGCATTTCACTATCACAGTTGCTTCTTTTCTTGCGGTTTCGTCGATCTCCTAATTCTTCTCAGATACAGGCTGTCCCAAATCTTATTCACGAAATTCTGTCAGCGCGCACATCTTCTAATCTTCGTTTCTACCAGCAAATACATTCATTATTACTGAATCTAAGGCCTTCCTCTGTCATTGTCACTTATGAAGGACATGGATGGGAACGTCTTGCCTTTTATGCCGCGCGTAATGCTAATCCGAATGTAACCTGTATTGGTTATCAGCATGCAATTATATTTCCAATGCAACATTCAATCCAACGCTCACTTGGTTGCCAATTTGACCCTGATGTAGTTCTTTTTGCCGGTAAAAGTGGTCGTGATTGGTTTTTAAACCATACCAATTTTTCCCCTAAACTTGATGTTGTAGGTACACCACGTTACACAAAACTAGCAACTAATGTATCTGCAAAGATAAATTCATTACGATCTAAACCAGCTTGCTTGCTTCTTCCTGATGGAACCATGAGTGAATCTCGGGTCATATTTAGGTTTGGTTTGCTTTGTGCTAAGCATTTTAAAAATATCACTTTTACAATTCGATTTCATCCCCTTATTTCGTACGAATTACTACTAGCTAATGACCCTACCTTTAGGGATTTGCCTGTAAACTTTGTGCTTTCTAAGCAACCTATTGATAATGATTTTGCTCAGAGTCTTTGGGCTGTTTACAGAGGAAGCGGTGCTGGTATTCGCGCAGCTATGTCAGGTTTAAGACCTATTTATTATAATGACTTATCTTTAGGTATGAGAATAGACTCTTTGCATATGCTCAGCGCTTGGCGACGTGATGTTTTCTCAGTCGAATCTCTTTCAGATATTTTCCATGACGACCTTTTGCCGAACTCAAACACATTCAATTCTGAGTACTTATCGGTACGCTCCCAATTAGATACTTTGTTCTCACCTTTTACGCCAATGAAATTTCTCGATTATATTTAAAAATTATGGCATTGTGGAATAATGGCCTTCTTATAATATCTCATGATTTTATTGTATACATTTGAACGTCTTTTACCCATTTCATCATCACCTGTATGTATCCATCGGTTTCAGTTGTTTGTGCCTCTATAGGACGAGCATCTCTTGCATCGCTGATCCCCTCGCTTAAAGCCAGTCCTTGTGTTGCTGAGATTATAGTTGTACTTCCTCCCCATGTTTTACCCTCTACTGATCTTCTGGACTTGTCTAAATCGTCAAGTCATGTTTATATTGTAAATTCTTTCTCTAAGGGTCAAGTTAATCAGAGAGTTTTTGGAGTACGCTTCGCATCTAACCCTTATATTATGTTCATCGACGATGATATTTTTATAGATTCTAATGTGGTTGACTTACTCCTTGCTCGTTTGCTTGATCTTCCATTGGCATCTGTTGTAGCCCCCGTTATCAATCAATATTTGTGCACTCCAAGTGTTGTTATACGTTCTAAAGGGTATTTATCCCGTTTTGTCGATATCTTAGAAAGACTGCTTTCCCCATTCTCGGATTCTTACCCCTACTATTTGTCATATTTTTCTAGACCAACTCTTTTTACTTCTAAGCCTCAAAGAATGACCCCTTCTTCATGGTTACCTGGTGGTTGCCTAATGATGTCCTCACTCGTGGCTCCAAAGGAGTCCTATTACTGTTTTTCTGGCAAAGCTTTTGCAGAAGATATATATTTATCTTCATTTCTTCTGGATTCTGGGGCTTCCTTATACCTAGCCCAAGACTTAAATTGTTTTACACAATTTGATCATTCCGCTGGAGATTTTAAGCTTCAACTTTTTGTTCGTTTAGCTATACATCGTTTGTCACGATCACGCACTCTTTTGCAAGTCCTTCACTTTCTATTTTTACTACCTCTGTTCTTTATGATTTCATTCTCTCTAGTGGTTATTGTGAAGCTTGTTCGCCATCGTTGCCTAAACAATTTTGTCTAATTGAATGATATCAGGTTTGCTCTTGATTTCTTTCAAGTTCATACCTGTTGGCTTAATACCGGCAATATCTCTATTTTCACTTATATTAATATACGCTATGGTTGTTTACTTGTCACGCCAGGGTCTTTAGCGTTTTTAATTCTTTTCTCCTCATCTGTTAGTTCATGTTTTCGGATTTATGCATCGAAATTTTAGATTGACAGCATTGTGTTGATCTTCATTGGTATTTGTTTTTCGTACTCTAGTTTGCCTGGCTACTTTGCTTTCTTCTCACACTCTTTTCCTAAATGCTTAGAATGATCTATCCTCGCGACTAAACCAATTATATGAGTTTTTTATTTGGTGCAGACATTTTTTATTAATCATTGACTGCTTTATTTTACTACTGTATCCCTTATGATTTACCCTAAGAACTCCATCGAATTATCAGTGCGGACGATTAGGCCGATCATTCTTTGCTTCGTAGCTTATTACCTTCCTGGATTTCGATCAGGAGGTCCAGTTCGCACAATTGCTAATTTTGTTGATCATCTTGGCGATGAGTTTGATATTCGTATCGTAACTAGTCACCATGATTTTTTAGAGACTAGACCTTACGCTGGCGTGCTAATTGATGATTGGAATTCTGTTGGTAAGGCCAGGGTTTTTTATGCATCACCTAAATCACTCTCTCTCTTAGGCATTATTAAACTTTTATCTAGTACAGACTATGACATTCTTTATCTTAATAGCTTTTTTTCAATCACCTTCACTGCGTTACCTCTCTTTGTCCGGAAAATTATTCCTGGTCATGCTAAGCCCTGTGTAATTGCTCCACGTGGAGAATTTTCCTCAGCTGCAACTTCATTAAAGCCTTTTAAAAAACAACTGTATTTGATTTTTTCACGATTTTTTAGACTTTACTCCTCTCTCATTTGGCAAGCTTCTAGTCAATTTGAGTGCTCTGATATTCGACGTGTAATGGGTTTATTGCCGCATTCCATACACGTGGCGCCCGATCTTCCACCCTCTAAGTTTTTTCGTAAACCTTATATTCCTAGACTCTCTGCGCAGTGTGAGCGTGCATCACTTTGTTTAATATTTCTCTCTCGAATTGTACCAATGAAGAATCTTGATTTTCTTCTTCAGGTCCTTTGCCATGCTACTTTTAATGTTGAATTACGTATTTATGGACCTGTTGAGGATCTTACTTACTGGAAGCATTGTCAGGCCTTGATTTCTCTTCTTCCACCAAATGTTACTGTTGAATGTATGGGTCCCGTTGAGCCACATTTGGTATCTGAAGTTCTATCTTTATCCGACCTTTTTGTACTACCTACTCGAGGTGAAAATTTTGGCCATGTCGTTCTAGAGGCTTTGTCGGTTGGTACACCTGTTTTGATCAGTGATCGAACGCCTTGGCTTCCTTCTTCTGATTCCTCCGTACAGGTATTGCCTTTAGATGATCCTTTTGTATGGGTGTCCGCACTGGAGCAATGGGCATCTTTTGATTCTCATCAAAGACTTTCTCTACGGCATGCAGCCTTTGATTATGCACAAATCCACCTTCATAATTCTAATGTTATAGAGCGCAACCGTAATTTGTTTCAATCATCATTATCCCAACCCTTAGACGTACTTTGAATTAAATTTTTAGTTAATTTTGCGTTAATCTTCTGTCATAGCTGTCTTCGAATTTATCATATTCACTCCTTTTCATTTGCTTTTAGTCTTGTGCATCTTTCGTTTTTCACCTATGTTTAGGTATCCTTGAGCCCATTTATATGTGTGGTATTGCTGGTTCTAGTCTTTTTCCTAGACAATCCTTGTCAGGTACTTTTTGCTCAGATGCTCTTGTTGCTCTAGCACATAGAGGTCCTGATGATTCTGGTTCGTTTATTGATCCTGAGTCGGGTGTGAGTCTTATTCATTCTAGACTTTCAATTCAGGATCTTTCACCTTCTGGCCACCAGCCTATGTTGAGTCCTGACCGAAGTGTTGTTCTTGTCTTTAACGGTGAAATTTACAATTTTCGTGAGCTACGTGCCGAGCTTGAGTCGCAGGGATATACCTTTCGTGGTGTTTCTGATACGGAAGTTCTTCTTGTTCTATACTTAGATCTTCTTAGAAATAGCAAAAGTTTTCCTTCTCAAGATTGTATCGGCTTGTTGTTGCGTCGCCTTAATGGTATTTTTGCATTTGCTCTATGGGATATTAATCATCAAATTATGTTATTGGCTCGCGATGCTTTTGGCGTCAAGCCTCTTTACTTTCAGCAGAGTAATAAAGGTTTTTACTTTGCAAGTGAAACGAAAGCTCTACCACTTGCTCCTTTAACTCTTGATCCCATCTCATTATCGTACTATCTTGCATATCTTTGGTGCCCTGGTGACAGCACTCCAGTTACGGAGATCCGAAAGCTTTGTCCGGGTGAAGCGTTATTGGTATCTGCGGGCTCGATACAGAAGCATTTCTCCTGGTATACATTGCCGGTTTTTCATCAATCTCTTTCAGGTGCATCTGCCATTTCAATGGAAGCATCTATTCGAGGTACTGAGGATCACTTACGCCAAGCGGTACACCGCCAAATGGTTGCTGATGTCCCTGTTGGTGCTTTCCTTTCTGGCGGTCTCGACTCCAGCTCCATAGCGACCTTTGCAAGCGAGATAAATCCTCACCTACAATGTTTCACTATTGATATTCTTCAGGGATCCTCAGAAGGCTTTGTTGACGATCTTCCCTATGCTCGACAAGTTGCGCGTTATTTGAATCTACCCTTACATACTGTCACTGTTAGTGCCGACAATATTGTCTCTTCAGTTGAAGATATGGTTTGGCAGCTTGATGAGCCTCTTGCTGACCTCGCTTCTCTGAATGTTTTTTTCATTAGCCGTCTAGCTCGAGATCTTGGTATAAAAGTTTTGCTTTCAGGTGCAGGTGGCGACGATGTTTTTAGTGGCTACAGGCGTCACAGAGCTCTCGAAAATGAAAGATTTTGGCGTTGGTTACCATTGTCTGTTCGCCTTCAGTTGCGTTCTGCAACCAGTTTTTTGCCTACTTGGCATCCTTTTTTACGTAGGTTACGCAAGTTGTTTTCTGGTGCGCATCTCGATGGAGATGCACGTCTTGTTCATTATTTTCGTTGGATCGATCGCTCTGATCTTTTCTCTCTTTACTCACCAGCCTTTCGCTCTGCGTTAGAGGAAGTTAATGCTGAGGACCCGATGATTTCCTTTTTGTCAGAACTTCCTACTGAAAAATCTCCTCTTGAGCGTATGCTCGCACTTGAACAGCGTTTCTTCCTCTCTGATCATAACCTTACATATACTGACAAGATGTCAATGGCGGCAGGTGTTGAGGTTCGTGTACCTTTTCTTGATTTAGATCTTGTTGAGTTTGCTTCTCGCATTCCTTCTAAATATAAGCAGTGTGGTCGAGAAGGTAAATGGGTGCTAAAGAAAGCGATGGAGAATTATCTTCCTAGTAATATAATTTATCGTTCTAAGAGTGGTTTTGGTGTGCCGTTACGTCAGTGGCTCCGAGGTGAGTTGTCTGATTGGCTGGCAGATATACTTTCAATCGATCGGCTTACTAAACGTGGGTTATTTGATCCATCAGCTGTTCAATGTTTGATCGCTTCTAATAATGAGGGGAAAATAGATGCTAGTTACACTTTGTTTTCCCTTGCTTGTATCGAGATATGGTGCCATTATTATATTGATCGAGCTGTTCATAAACCCTCGCTCATTCTTTCCAGATCTTGAAGCAGTTTTTCCAATCCCTTCGCTCTGGTGACGGTGATCTTCCGGATTTGCCCTCTCCGGAACTTTCTCGTGGTCAATTGCTGATTTGCAGTTCTTGTTCACTAGTGTCTGCTGGAACGGAGAGAATGTTGGTGGATTTTGGTAAGGCCAACTGGATTGGTAAAGCACGTTTGCAACCAGGTAAGTTTCATCAGGTCCTTGAAAAAATAGGAACTGATGGTTTATTTACGACTGTTGATTCAGTAAAAAGTAAGCTAGCTCAGCCGTTGCCTCTTGGCTATTGCAATACGGGCACAGTTCTTGCTGTAGGTGATGGTGTTTCAGGCTTCAATGTCGGTGATCGGGTTGCCTCTAATGGTCCCCATGCCGAGCTAGTGGTTGTACCTCAACATCTTTGTGCCTCTGTCCCATCTGAAGTTAGCGATGAGGCGGCTTCTTTTACGGTGCTTGCTTCTATTGGATTACAGGCTATTCGTCTAGCTCAGCCAACTCTCGGTGAAACCTTTGTTGTTAGTGGTCTAGGGTTGATTGGCTTGCTAACAGCACAGCTTCTTGTTGCGCATGGATGTCATGTCCTAGGGCTAGATCCTGACCCTGACAAGTGTGAATTAGCCAAGAAATTCGGGGTCTCAACCTTTAATCTTGCTGCGGACTCGGACCCAGTTGCCTGGTGCTTTGATCAAACTCATGGCATCGGAGTTGACGGGGTATTGATTTGCGCGGCGACCTCCTCTAGCGAACCGATTCACGTTGCTGCACAGGTTTGTCGACAGCGCGGTCGAATCGTCTTGGTTGGGGTCACAGGTTTACACCTTAGTCGAGATCTTTTTTATAAAAAAGAACTTTCTTTCCAGGTGAGTTGCTCTTACGGACCTGGTCGTTATGACAATTTTTATGAGCAGGTTGGTCATGACTACCCCATCGGTTTTGTGCGATGGACCGAGCAGCGAAATTTTCAGGCCGTTCTGCGCGCACTTGCTACAGGTGCATTGTGTACGGAACCACTCATTTCTCACCGTTTTCCTATCGAGCAGGCCTCAGCTGCGTATGACTTACTGGGCAGCCCCGAGCCCTCTCTAGGCATTCTTCTTCAATATCCAGGTACTGCTGACCCTTTGCAGCGCACTATCGCACTATCAGCTAGCACTATTACTGCCTCTTCTATCTTTCCTCTTGATCCTTTTCTGGGTGTGATTGGCTCTGGTAACTATGCGAGCCGTAAACTAATCCCCGCCTTTGCTAAGGCCGGAGCGCGCTTTCATACACTTGTTGCATCCAGTGGTGTCGGTCCGGTTAATGTTGGACGCAAATTTGGTTTTTATCAGGCGAGTACTGATATAGCAGACCTATTTGCAGATTCTCGCTGTAATACAGTGGTCATTGCCACTCGTCACGATAGTCATGCTGAGTTAATTCAGCAGGCATTATTCAACGGAAAGCACGTGTTTGTAGAGAAGCCCCTTTGCCTTACTAGTGAGGAACTGGGTTGTATCGAAGCGGCCTACACCGGCGATCAACTTTTGATGGTCGGATTCAACCGACGTTTCGCTCCATTGGTGATCAAACTTAAGCAACAACTTTCTGCTCTTAGCGGTCCTAAGGCGTTTGTCTATACATGTAATGCGGGCTTTATTCCTGTCGATCATTGGACCCAAGACCCTGATATTGGCGGTGGGCGTTTGCTTGGAGAGGCCTGCCATTTTGTCGATTTGCTGCGCCATTTGGCCGACAGCGATATTGATGACTTGCAATTGTTAAGTACTGCAGATAGCAAATTCTGCCCTGATACGTTCTCTCTACACCTTCGTTTCGCTAATGGTTCAATAGGCACTGTTCACTATTTCGCGAACGGCAGTAAAGCTTTTCCAAAGGAACGCTTGGAGGTTTTTGCTGGAGGTAGGGTTCTCCAACTTGACAATTTTCGCAAGCTCAAGGCGTGGGGTATTCCCGGTTTCCGAACGCTCCGTTCCCTTACGCAGGACAAAGGGCAAGTGCCTTGTTGTGCTGCTTTTTTACATGCAATTCAGTCTGGTGGATTAGCGCCGATTCCAGTCGCAGAGCTTTTTGAGATTCAGAGAGCAATGTTGTCTTTAACTCAAAACTAAGAGTGTTCTGATGCTCTTTGCGTTGGTGTTTTTGTTTTGTTAGTATTAGCTTGAGCTGTAATACAGGGTTTAGCGTGTTAATTAGTGCATAAAATTTCTTTTTTCTTCAGCGGTTTCCTGTTAAGATTATCTCTTTTCGTGTAATTAATTGTGCTTCGAGTTCAAGACTGCTTCAACTTTGCAAAATAATTTTGTCTTGCGCTGTGTATGGCAATATTTTTTGTTTTTTATATCGTATTTTCAAGTTAAGCTTTACCCCTTGCTATCTTCGAATTTAACTGTTTGGCATTAAATATTATCAAAGATGTTTGCAGTTAACCATCTTTTGTTTGATTTACGGTATTTCTTCCGATATGGTTTGCTTGTTGCGGCTTGTCTTCGGAATCTTTTGTCTGATTAATATCTGCCTTGCATCAATAGCATTATGCCATACTCTTTGTGTAAATGCTTTTGCTTAAGTCATCTGCCTTCAGTAAATTGGGCATTTAGTATTGTATTATGGTGTATTGTTTTAAGAATGCTTGTGGAAGTGTGTGCAAAAAACTTTTCAAATATCATTTGATATATATTCTGGCTGTCCTGATTGGTGTCAGTTTTTTGGATGTGTTGCTTTAAGTGCCATATCAGATAGTATTCTAATGATGATTTTGGTTCTATTGCTTGCCCGGTTTCGACTGTTTATTGGTTTAACATTTTAGTGACTTACATGATTCGTATCGTTCTCCCCTCTCGATGCACCCGCTAGTGTTTGATGCTTTTTCTATGCTCCTCTTTCTCTGACTCTTGGCAACTGATACTGCGAAAGTAATTTCGAAACGGCAAATTGTTTGCGTGGTGGGTTTGGGCTATATCGGCCTTCCAACAGCCGCGGTCCTTGCCCGAGCCGGTCATCGGGTTGTAGGTGTGGATGTAAATGCCCAAGTCGTTAACACTGTAAATGAGGGACACATTCATATCGTGGAGCCCGATCTAGATCAGGTCGTGGCTTCTGCAGTTACTGCTGGTTCCTTTTCTGCTCAGCTCACGCCGTCTCCGGCTGATGTATTTCTGATAGCGGTTCCTACTCCCTTTCGTAATCAGTCCGAAGGGATTCCCAAGCCCAATATCGACTATGTGCTGTCGGCCGCTCGGGCTATTGGGTCAGTACTACGCCCCGGCAATCTTGTGCTTCTTGAATCGACCTCACCTGTGGGTACCACCGAGCGTTTAGCTGAGGAGATTCGCAAAATTTCTAATTTCAACAGCGAGCAGGTTCAGATCGCCTATTGCCCTGAGCGGGTATTGCCAGGCCGCATCTTGCAGGAGCTAATCAGCAACGATCGAGTTATTGGTGGTTTAACAGCTGCGGCCGCTGAAGCCGGGAAAGAGTTTTATTCCAGCTTTTGCCGAGGCAATTTGTATGTCACCAGTGCCCGTACTGCCGAGCTGGTGAAACTCACCGAAAACAGTTTTCGTGATGTAAATATTGCTTTCGCTAATGAGCTCTCCCTCGTATGCGACCACTTGGGAATCAATGTGCGCGAGCTGATCAGCCTTGCCAATCACCACCCCCGAGTTAATGTCTTGCAGCCAGGTTGCGGTGTCGGAGGGCATTGCATTGCCGTCGATCCCTGGTTCATCGCCGCTGCAGCTCCCCACTGCACACCCCTGATTCAAAGCGCCCGACGTCTCAATGATGCTAAGAGCGACTGGGTGATTGCTCAGATCCAGGATCGCGCGGCCGCCTTGGAGGATCAGCTCGGCCGCCCCGCTCGCGTCGGGTGTCTTGGATTGGCATTCAAGCCGGACGTGGACGATTTGCGCGAATCCCCCGCTCTCCACATCACCACTGAGCTGCTTGTCGCTGGACTGGATGTGCTTGCCTGTGAACCCAACCTTCACGAGCATTCCACCATCAAGCTTCATTCATTGGAACAGGTACTTATGGGCGCTGATTTGCTCGTGTTCTTGGTGTCACATAGCCCCTTTAAGGGTTTAGATCTCTGTGGTCGTAATGTTTTTGACCTCTGCGGTGTCACTGAGCAGGTCTAAGCCAGGAGAGTTTGCATGAGCTTTTCAGCAAACCGGCGTTGGTTTCGAACCCTTGCTGAGATAGGCCTACGCAGACTCCAACGACGTCTGCGTTATGAATTTCGGCGACGTTTGGATCAGTGGCTGCATCCTCGGCTTGCCATTTTGTTGTCTGGTAGTGCGGCAACCGTCCCAAATTGGATTCCGGTCTTACAAAGTCTGGCCGTTCAGGATTTGCCGCTACCGGCTCCCACTGAACCTGACTCAGTCTCCTTTCACTTTTTGCAGTTGAAGCAGGAACTGTCTTGGCCGATTCTTTGGAACGATGCCAACTGGCCCCGGCTCTGGCAGTTTCATCTGCACTATTTTGACTGGGCTAGGGAATGGCTTGAGCTTGTCTTGATGAGTGGCCATTGGCCCGATCAAGCGACGCTGCTTGAGCCCTTGCTGGACCATTGGATTCAGGCCAATCCGCCCTGTAACGGCGATGGCTGGCACAGTTACACACTCTCCCTGCGCACTCGCAACTGGATCTGGTTGCTGCGCTGTTTTCCGAAGCTCGCCACTCCTCACCGTCTTCATTCCCTTTGGAAGCAATTGCTTTGGCTGCAGACTCACCCTGAGCACTGTCATGGGGGCAATCACTGGCTCGAAAATCTCACGGCTCTTGCCCTGGGCGGTTTGCAATTTGATGGCCTTCAGGCTCAGGCCATGCATCGCCGTGCCATGCGGCTGCTCCAGCAGGAACTCTCAAGCCAGGTGCTTGCCGATGGCGGTCACGAAGAGCGCAGTGCCAGTTATCACTTGCTGATGTTGGATCGCCTCGTGGAGCTTGCCTGCTCTCTTGATGTGATCAATGGAGAATGTCCTCCCTGGCTCGTCGGGGCTATCGAGGCGATGGCTGCTTGGGCCAGAGCCGTGCGTCTTGAAGGAGGCGACGCCCCCCGTTTTAACGACAGCGCGGTGGATGCAGCACCACCGCTGGATCAGACTCTCCCATTTGCTGATGGTTATCTGCAGAAGCGCTCAGCTGGCTCAGGCTTGCGTCGCAACCTGCTGAAGCTTGCCGCCTCATCATCAACGTCTTCATCTCTGGCTCCTTCTGCCTTGGTGTCGTGTCTAGCCGTTGTAACTGACTTGCCGGAAACCGGCTGGACGTTGCTGAGGCCTGGTCATGGCTGGGAACTTGCCTTTAAGTGCGGCGTGCCATGTCCGCCGCATCTGCCGTCTCATGTGCACTCCGATCAGCTCAGTGTTGAGCTCAGCTACCGAGGTCAGTGGCTGCTAAGTGAGGCGGGCACGAGCATCTACGGCAATGGTCCTGAGAGGGAGTATGAACGCTCGGGTGCGGCCCACAATGTTTTGCAATTAGGCCTGGATGGACCCTCAGGTGAAATTCAATGGATTGAACCGGTTGAGGTTTGGGGCGGTTTTCGAGCAGCCCGAAAAGCCCAACCCCGCGATCGCCAGAGCGGCGCGTTGAGTGATGGCTCTTGTTTTGCTGCTGGCAGCCACGATGGCTTTGATCGCATCGGTGCCAGTCATCTCCGCTGTGTCCAGCTGAGTGATTCCCGCCCAAGCCAGATCACCCTCACCGTCTATGACATGGTGACTAACCGCAAATCTCTGCATGTCAGACAGTGGTGGCATCTCGCTCCAGGAATTCTTGATGAATTGCTGGATGGTCTGGCTTTTGAAGCTCCCACAGCAGCAGCGATTCATACCAGCTGGCATACCACTTGGTTTTCTGAAGGTTTTGGGCAGCGCACGCCTCGGCAGACCTTCTGTATCAGTGGCCATTTGCCCCCGGGACAACACCAACTGCGCACCATGCTGCCCATTTCTGTTGCCACACTGTCTCTTCATCCGATATGCCTCGCCTCTGGCTGATCAATCAGTTCGCCAATACGCCTGAACTTCCCGGTCATACCCGCCAGTTCGAAGTTGCAGCAGGCTTGGTCAGCTATGGCTGGCAGGTAGAGGTTTTCGCCTCTGATTTCAATCTCACTCAACGCCGCTACCGCCGCCTTCGTTTTCCCCACTTGTGGTTCAGTGAGAGTCCCGTTGGCATTCGCTGGACCTGGTTATGGGTGTCGCCTTACCGACACAACAACTGGAAGCGTCAGCTCAATTTGCTGAGTTTCTGTTTGCATCTTGTATTGAGGCTGGCTCCTGCCGCTGCGCTTGGCCGGGTTACAGGCCAAGCTCCCGACGTGATCTTGGCCAGTTCGCCACAGCTTCCTGCTGCTTTCACCTGCCTTTGGATCGCTCGGCTCATGCGTATCCCCTTCGTGCTTGAGGTGCGCGACCTCTGGCCTCAGGTGCTGATCGATCAGGGAGGCAAAAGCGCCAAGAGCCCCATGGTGCGGATTCTCGCCTGGATGGAGCGGCAGCTTTATAGCCATGCCTCAATTGTTGTTGTGTTGGCGAAAGGTGCAGAGCCTTTTGTGCGCGATCGCGGTGCACAGCTAACGGCATGGCTCCCTAATGGCCCAGACCTTGACTTCTTTGCTCCGCGGCCCCTGCCGCCTGACCGCTCTGTCTTCACAGTGCTCTATGCAGGTGCCCATGGAGATGCCAATGCCCTGAACAATGTGCTTTCAGCTGCTCGTCTGTTGCAACAGCGAGGTTCAGTGATTCGCTTCCGCTTTGTAGGTGATGGCCCTGAGAAAGAGGATCTGATCCAGCAAGCAGTTGATTTGCACACAGTGACTTTTGAGGATCCAGTCCCTAAATCAGAGATCCCAGCATTGATGGCGGAATCGGATGCAATTTTGCTGTCGTTGCATGATGTTCCCTTATTCCGCTATGGAGTCTCTCCTAACAAGCTTTATGACGCTTATGCCCTAGGACGTCCAGTGGTTACCACGGTCGCTGGAGCGATCAATCAGGAGGTGGAGGAGCATGGTCTCGGAGTGACAGCATCTCCAGGGGACCCTCATGCGCTTGCTGTAGCCATTGAACGTCTGTCTCAGACATCACGACAGGAACGTCTGGCAATGGCCAATAGAGCCATAAACCTGGCGCAAACTATTTATTCCAGGCAACGAATCAATGCTCAATACGACGCCTGCTTGCGTGAGGTGCTTTTTTAATAATGATCGCTGTTTCCGGAGCTAACGGTTTTACAGGTCGGTTTGTCTGTGCTGAATTACAACGGCGTCAGCAAATCTTTGTTGCAGTGTTGAGGCCAGGAAGTGATGTTACCTGGATGAATACACGACAGATTCCAGTGCGTTTCGCTGACTTAAATGATGAAAAGCAGCTTGCAAGTGCATTGAGTGGATGCTCTATTTTGCTGAATGTTGCATCCATTGGTTTTGGAGCAGCTCCATTCATTGTTAAGGCCTGTGGGATGGCTGGTTTGAAAAGAGTTGTTTTTGTCAGCACCACTGCAATTTTCACCCAACTCAATGCTGGATCCAAAGTTGTCAGGAAGGCCGCTGAGGCTGTGATCGCCAACAGTCGTCTGGACTTCACGATCTTGAGGCCCACCATGATTTATGGAACGCCTAGGGATCGCAACATGATCCGTTTGGTGCGTTGGTTGGATCGTTTGCCTGTTCTGCCGGTTTTCGGTCATGGGCGATCATTGCAGCAGCCTGTTCATGTTTTCGATGTGGCATGGGCGGTTGTTGAAGCTGCAATGACGAAGGAGGCAATTGGTCATTCCTTCAATCTTTCGGGTAAGACAGCAGTGAGCTATAGAGAAGTTATTCAAACCACGGCTTTTGCGTTAGGTAAGAAGGTTTATCGTTTTCATATGCCAAGCGGCTTAATCGTTGCTGGCTTGCAAATATTAGAGCGCTTAGATATCGCCTTGCCAATTAAGGCTGAGCAGATTCTTCGCCTTAACGAAAATAAAGCCTTTAGCCACGAAAAGGCGTCGTCAGTTTTTGGATATGACCCAATGAGCTTTGCCCAGGGCATTCTCAATGAAGTAAAGCTATATCGCTCTGGTCTGGAGGGTGGAAAGTGATACCTTTGATCATCTTGAGCGCTGCCTTCACGAATTGGTTGCTTTTGCGGGGCTCCCTGCCTTTATTGCGTCAGCGTCTCCTCGATTGCCCTAACGCTCGTTCGTCCCATTCTCAGCCCACGCCAAGTGGGGGTGGGATTTCTTTTGTGGCAATTTCCTCTTTAGCTTGCTGCCTCTCTCTGATGACGGGGCACTCTCGCTTGGCTGTTTTGCCGTTGTTGATGCTTCCCCTTGCTCTAATGGGATTTCTGGACGATCAATACCGGCTTCCTGCTACTTGGCGTTATGCAATTCAGCTTTTTACAGCCGTCATCATCATTTGGATGAGTCCGTTGTTCCGGTTAAGTGATCTCTCAGCCTTTTGGGCTATCGGTGTCGTTGGAGCATTGTTGGTGTCGATCACCACAGTGATCAACTTCACGAATTTCATGGATGGGTTGGATGGTCTCGTGGCTGGCTGCATGGCGGTTGGATTGGCAGTGATATCAATACAACTGGATGTTCCTTGGTCGATGTGGGCGCTGGTCGGGTCTCTGCTCGGATTCCTGATCTGGAACTGGTGTCCTGCCAGAGTCTTTATGGGTGATGTTGGCAGCACATTTCTTGGAGCCGTCTTTGCCGGTCTGGTACTGCATGCGATTAGCTGGCCTCAGGCTGTGAGTTATCTATTGATAGCGACACCATTGCTCGCTGATGCTTGTTCCTGCGTGCTGAGACGGCTCGTGGATGGTCAGGCCGTGTTCAAAGCTCATCGATTACACCTCTACCAGCGACTTCAGCAGGCTGGTTGGTCCCATTCAAAAGTCTCGATCGTTTACATCACTGCAACGGCACTCCTTGCTTTGGCTGTTCTGACGAGTGGTTTGCCAGCCGTTCTATTGATGGCCATAGCTGAAATCATTCTGGGCCTTCTTTTGGACAGGTATGTCGCGGTCCCTTTTCTCATTGCGTCTGCGAGTTGATGCCACAAAGATTGATGCTTTTGGGTCAAATTCAGATTTTCAGATCTTTTCTGAGCCTCTCTCCTTTTCATCGTCGACTGCTGTTAATAGCAGTCGATGCTTTACTGCTCCCCTTTTCAGTTTGGTTGAGCTTCTGGCTCAGGCTTTCGACTCCATTCCCTCAAAATTTTCTGGCAGCTGGTTTGTGGTTAGCGCCCGTATCCGTGTTTGTTGGTTTGCCCTTGTATGCCTTCACTGGTCAATACAAAGGGCTCACCCGATACGTCGGGAGTTCAGCTCTTTATCGCCTTGCAGGCCGGAACGGCTTGCTGGTGCTGTGTCTAGCTGCTGCTGGATTGATGCTGCAGCTGCCGATGCCACCGCGCAGCAGCTGGATTCTGCTTTGGTTGCTTCTTACCGGATTCACAGGGGCACTGCGTTTTGCTCTGCGTGATGTGTTGCTCAGTCTCAGCTCTGGAAGTTGTCAGAAGGTTGTTCGGGTCGCAATTTATGGTGCTGGTGAGGCCGGTGCACAACTGGCTGCTGCTCTTCGCTTGGCTGGTAACTACAAGGTTGTTACTTTTTTGGATGATGATCCGGACTATTGGAAGCGGACTATCAATGGCATCCCAATTGAGCCTCATCAGCTCCTGAGCCAAAGAGTGGGGTCGATCGATCAGGTGTTGCTGGCGATTCCCTCTCTGTCTCGGAGTGATCGACGTCGGATTGTGGAAGATCTCCAATGTTTCGGCATCCCTGTGCTTCAGGTGCCATCAGTCGATGACCTCACTGCAGGACGAGCTCGTATTGATGCCCTGAGGCCGATTGCGATTGAAGACTTGCTCGGTCGTGATGCAGTATCCCCCGATCCTCGACTTTTGGGGCCAGGCATCTGTGATGCAGTGGTGTGCGTGACCGGGGCGGGTGGCTCAATCGGTTCTGAGCTGTGTCGTCAGATTGTTGATTTACATCCGAAGGGACTCATTCTGCTGGAG
>MDTG01302262.1_pt1 | contig 23732 bp, 28 predicted proteins | sample 811421 | NCBI WGS metagenome assembly MDTG01 (sample SAMN05326645, study PRJNA326480) | marine metagenome | isolation source: seawater | place: Pacific Ocean: South East | collected 2011
CTTCTAAAGATTCATTGTCACTTAAACTCAAAATAATTATTGGTATTTCGTGTAAACCAGCTTTCTGTGCAGCAAGCCACCTTCTCTCACCTGCTATTATTTCATATCTGCCAGGGTCAGTTCTATCTTCACGAACTGCTATAGGCTGAATGACACCGTTTTTTTTTATAGATTTGGATAACTCTTTTAACTTTTCATCGTCAAATATTATTCGTGGTTGAAATTTGTTTCTGTTTAAATCTCCTATTAACGCTTTTGTTTGAACTGATTCAATTTCTTTGTTTTCTAATATTTTTTTTGATCACCGAAAAGAGCTGACAACCCTCTTCCTAATCCTTTTTTTTTAATATTACTCATGCAGCGCTTCCTATTTTATTTTTATCTTGTATTAAAAATTCCTCAGCAAGCTGAAAGTATGATTTACTACCTAAACAATTTTTGTCATATACTACACAAGGTAAGCCGTGAGATGGCGCTTCTGACAATCTTACATTTCTCGGTATTACACTTTTATAAACTTTGTCTTTAAAATAGTCTCTTGCTTCGCGATCGACTTGTGAGGACAATTTATTTCTTTTGTCAAACATAGTTAATAATATGCCCCTTACATTTAAATTTGGATTAAGATTAATTTTTATTCTTTCAATTGTTTTTACTAACTGCGTAATTCCTTCTAAAGCAAAAAACTCTGTCTGTAGTGGTACTATTAATTCTTCTGAAGAAACTAGAGCCATTATTGTTAACAAACTTAATGAGGGTGGACAATCTATGAAGATATTATCGTATTTTGATAACAGGTTATTTTTTTCTTTACTTATTATTTCTTTGAGAACATAAGCTCTGTTTGAATCATTTGCTGTTTCTACTTCTAGGCCTGAAAGGTTAACGTTTGAACCTATTAAATCTAATCCTTTAATATCTGTGTGTTGTATCGCATCATTAATTTGAATTTTTTTTATCAATAAGTTGTAAATATTTTTCTTTTCGTCATTGTTTGATTTGCCAAGACCTGTAGTAGCGTTTCCTTGAGGATCTAAATCTATAACTAAATTATTTTGACCCAAAATGGACAGTGAAGCTGCTAGATTTATAACGGTTGTTGTTTTACCTACTCCACCCTTCTGATTTATAATTGCTAAAATCGAATTTTTCACTTTTTTATCAAGTATCCAATATTATTATTTTAGAATATTCATCTGTAATACTATTCTCTAATTTATACTTAAATTTTATCTTCATTAAAGCTTTATTTATTTCTTCCTGTGCACTCTTTCCTTTTAAAATGATGACTTTATGTTTTTTTTGAATATTTTCACGTGAAATACTCAAAATTTCAGGAAGTTTTTTAAAAGCCCTGCAAACAATATAATCAAAATTAATTTTACTGTTTTTAATGTCTAAATTAATAATATTTGCATTAATATCTAATTTATTAATGATTTTTTCCAATAATTGACATTTTATCTTAGATTTTTCGTAAAGTTTCACGTGAAATGACAAATTATTGTTATATATAGATAAAATAATTCCAGGAAAACCGGCTCCTGTACCTAAGTCAGCTAAATAGGCACTTCTATCAAAGTTAATAAACTTGATAATCTGGGCAGAATCTAGAATGTGTCTTATCCAAATCTGTTTCTCTGAGTTTTTAGATATTACATTGTAATTCTTATTAAATTCAAGAACTATATCCTTAAAAATTGAAATTTTTTCTATTTTTTCTTGGCTAAAACCCAATTCATTAAGTTTCTGCCTAGCTTCTATTTCAGACATCAAGCTGATTCTTTGTATTTTGACTTCTTAATGTATCCTAGAATTATTATTGCTGCTGCAGGGGTGATTCCGTCTATTCTAAGTGCTTGGCCTAAGGTAGCTGGGCATATGAGCTTAAGCTTAGATTTAACTTCATTAGAAAGGCCACTAAGTAAATCATAATTAATGTTTTTTGGTATTAGAATCTTTTCGTCTTTTTTAAAAGCAGCCACGTCATGAGACTGTCTTTTTAAATATCCTGTGTAATGCGCATCAATTACAACCTGATTATCTAACGCGCTACCAAAGTATGGTATTGAGCTCCATATTTGCCTTATTTTCGCCATATTTACATTTCTCTGTCCTAATATCTGAATACCTGTTCTCTTAACACCGTCCATAGAAATTTTAATAGAGTGTTTGGCTGCCTCATTAGGTGAAAGAGAATTATTTTTTAATGCATCAATAATTTGAACTAAGCTTTTTTGTTTTTCAAGAAAAGTTTTTTTTCTTTTCCTATTCACTAAATTAATTTTAATGCCAAGCGGCGTTAATCTTTGGTCTGCATTATCTGCTCGCAGGGACAATCTGTATTCGGCGCGAGACGTAAACATTCTGTAGGGTTCAGAAACACCCTTCGTAATTAAATCATCTATCATTACACCTATGTAAGAGTCAGATCTATCAAGAACAAAAGTACTATTACAATTAATTTTTAGAGCTGCATTAACACCTGCCATCAAACCTTGTGCAGCTGCTTCCTCATAACCTGTAGTTCCATTAATTTGACCTGCCAAGAAAAGTGATTCTATTTTTTTAGTTTCTAAAGTTGGCTTGAGTTCTCTGGGATCTACATAATCATACTCAATTGCATATCCGGCTCGAATCATTTTAACTTGTTCTAAACCCCTGATTTTACTAAGCATTTCATGCTGAACTTCCTCAGGTAATGAGGTAGAAATACCATTTGGGTAAATAGTATTGTCTTTTAATCCTTCTGGCTCCAAGAAAATCTGATGTCTTTCTTTCTCCTTAAATTTTACAATTTTATCTTCAATTGCAGGACAATAACGAGGTCCAACACCTTTTATTTTGCCAGAATACATTGCGCTTCTGTTAATATTTTTACTAATAATTTTATGCACCTCGTTATTTGTATAAGTTACACCACAGGATATTTGTTTATTTAAAGTTTTATCTGTTAGAAAAGAAAAAAAATAAGGCTCAATATCGGCCTCTTGCATTTCAATATTTTCATAATTAATTGTAGTTCCGTCCAAACGTGGAGGTGTACCTGTTTTTAATCTACCAATTTTAATTTCAAATTTAGATAGTTGTTCGCTTAAACCGGTGGAGGGTTTTTCATTATATCTTCCAGCGGGAGTTTGATTTTCACCTATGTGAATTAGCCCATTTAAAAATGTACCAGTTGTTAAAATTAATTCTTTACAAAATACTTGCTTTCCACTTTGGCAAATAAAACCTTTTATTTTATTGTGTTCAAACACAAATTTAATTACTGGATCCTCTATAACAGTTAAGTTTTTATAATTTAATAAAATACGTTGCATGTGTTCTTTATAGAGGGCTCGATCGGATTGTGTTCTTGGCCCTCTAACGGCTGGACCTCTGCTTCTATTCAAAAGTCTAAACTGTATTCCTGACTTATCTGCGACTTCACCCATCACGCCGTCTAATGCATCTATTTCTCTAACCAAATGACCTTTTCCTAACCCACCAATTGCTGGATTACAGGACATTTCTCCAATAGTTTCGATTTTATGTGTAAAAAGGGCAGTATTAACACCGATTCTAGCCGATGCTGCCGCTGCCTCACACCCAGCGTGCCCTCCACCAATTACTACTACATCATAGTCTCGTTTACTCATAGTAATAATGTATCTGTCTATATTGATTTTACAAGCTGTATTTTACTTCCCTATACAAAAATCCTTAAAGATAGATCCTAATATTTCTTCAACATCGACTTTGCCTACTATACTACCAAGGTGTCTAGTTGCCATTCTTAAATCTTCAGCAGCAAGCTCGATATCTTTTTTTTGATCTTTTTTCAAGAAATTTTCTATTTCATTTAAGCAGTCGTTTAATTTAATACGATGTCTCTCCCTCGTAATTAAAACATTTGTATTTGCCTTAAACTTACTACGTAATTTTTCTTTAATTTTTTTAATTAGTAAATCAATATTTTTGTTATTTTTTACTGATACTAAAATCGTCTCTGCTTCAAATCTATGATTCTGATCATCCTTAACATCTGACTTATTTAAAAGAACAATAGAATCTATATCTATTAAATTTTTAATTTTACTATTTATTTCAATGGTGGAGTTATCTATCATAATGATATTTAAATCAGACTCTTTTGATTTACCCAAAGCAAGAGAGATGCCTTTTTTTTCAACATCATTTTTCGCCTCTCTAATTCCTGCTGTATCTGCAAGAATCACAGGATACCCATCGATATTAAGAAAAGTTTCAATAACATCTCTTGTTGTTCCTTCTTCTTCAGAAACAATCGCAACATCTCTTTTAGAAAGCAGATTTAATAAGGAAGATTTTCCAGCATTAACTTCTCCAACAATAGATACTCTAAATCCATCGCGTATTTTTTCACCAACTTTATTGTCTTCAAGAATTTTTTTAATATCAAAATAAATACCTTGAATTGACTTACGAACCTCACTTAGGATTTTTTCTGGAAGATCATCTTCACCGAAATCAATCTTAGCTTCGATATAAGCTAATGACTTAATCAATTTATCTCTTAAAGAATTGTAGTAATTAGAAGCATTTCCTTGAACTAAATTTACAGCTTGTTGTCTTTGCAATTCTGTTTCTGCGTGGATTAAATCTCCGATGCTTTCAGCTTTTACAAGGTCAATTTTATTATTATAAAAAGCTATCTTTGTAAATTCTCCAGGCTCAGCTAATCTACATTTCTTTTCTTTGGATAGAATGCTTAAAAAATTACTAATAACAGCATTACTTCCGTGTATATGGAATTCTGCAAGATCATCGCCTGTAAAACTATTAGGTGCTTTAAATAATAATATTAGACCTTCGTCAATAAGCTCATTATTTAAAGGATTATAAAATTTACAAAAATTAATCGACTTGGTTTCTAAAGTTTTTTTTTGCGTTATCTTTTCACAAATGCTTACCGTATCTTTTCCAGAAAGCCTTATAATTCCTATGCCTGAAGGCCCTCTTCCAGAAGATAATGCAAAAATATTCATTAATTATATTGTAAATCCTTTGTCAGAAAAAAGTTTACTAAATTTTTTAAGACTACTCATTTTTGAAACATTTTTTATTATTATTTCTTTAAAAGGATCTAAATATTTATTTTGTTTAAAAAACGAGTTAGTCAAATCAATTCCTAAACCAAATATCACATTCTCTGGCTTTCTTGTATCGCAAAATTCTTTAAATAAATATGAGTTTTTTAATGTTAAACCGAGTTTTAAATTTTTGTTAATTAATTTTTTTAATTTTTTTATATCTCTTAAAACTAAATTAAAACCTTGTCCAGCAATTGGATGTATAGAGTGCAAACCTTCTCCTAAAATAAGTACATTATTTTTATAGTATTTTTTTTGTAAATTTAAATGTATTGGATAAGAAAAAATTTTGGAAATTTTAAAATTATTTTTCTTTCTTAATAATTCATTTATTTTATTTGCAACTATAATTTTTAGATTTTTAGTATTATTTATGTAATATTTTTTATCTAGACTCCACACAAATGAGAATTTTTTTTTATCAAAGGGTAGAAAAGCCAAAGGTCCTTGTTTTAAAAAATATTGTCTTGGATTATTCAATTTTGAATTATGGTTAACATAACCGGTAATAGCTACCTCTTTGTAATCTTTTTTTATAGATCTATCTTTTGTCAAATTATAATATAAATCAGATCTTGCGCCTAAACATAGAATGATAAGATCATAATAACGTTTTGTATTATTAATTTTTATGAAACTGTTCTTGTAATTGATGTTGGTTATTTTCTTTTTTATTAAGTTAATATCTTTAGTTTTGATTAATTTTATCAAATTTTTTTTTAAGACATCATTTTCGAATATATGCATTAGATTGTCTTCATTGAAATTTAAAAAATTAAAGATTTTGTTATTTGTCTCGTAGTAAAGATTTATCTTATCGCAAGACCTAAATAATTTAAGATTAATTTTTTTTTCTATTTGTTTTAAAAAAGCTAAATTACTCTCAGATATTGCTGTTATCCTTTTATCTAGTTTAGCCTCACCAAAACCTGAATGGTATAAATCCACATCAAGACTTGTGTTTTTAAACGCCAAACTAGCAGTTATACCAGCTAAACCGTCTCCAATAATGCATATCCTTTGATTTTTCATATTATAAAAATTTTATCGATTTCATAAAAATGGTAAAAAGTAAGCTTAGTGATTCGTCATATGAATATTAATTTTTATAACAGTTTAACAAATTTTTTAAAAAAGCGAACAGTTGAGTTAATTGGTTTAATGCTAATTTCTGGTGCTGTAGCTTTATCAATTTCTTTTATTACTTATTCGCCTGATGATTTATCTGTAATTTATGGAGAAGATAAATCAAATATTCAAAATTTTTTTGGTTTCTATGGAAGTGCTATTTCTGACTTTTTATTACAAAGTTTTGGGCTTATGTCTTTTGTATTAATCATTTCAATTATGTCTTGGGGGTACAGTTTGATGGTAAAAAAACAATTAAACAAAATATTATTGAAACTTTTTTTTGTTATCTTATATTTAAGTTTTGGCTGTACTTTTATTTATATAATCTATAACAACTCTTTTTGGCTTAGACCTCATGGTAATTCTGGGTTTGTTGGTCAACTTGCTTATGATTTTGCAATAAAACAGTTTCCCATAATTGATAGCAGCTATTTTAGTTTTGCTCTAGTTTTTTTTACTACTTTATTTTTTATGTTAGCATCAGAAATAAATATCAAAAAGATTTTATCAGGTTTGAAATACTTATTTATTGATCTTTTTAGAAAAAAGCAAAGTCAAGTATCTTTAACTCCTAATACATATGAGGCGGAACAGTTGGAGGAAATTGTTTTAGAAAAACCACAGCAGTCTTTTACTTTTGAAAAAAAAGAATCAAAGATAGAAAATAAAACGAAAAACAGTTATAGACTACCTTCTATAGATTTATTAGAGAAAATCAAAAATAAAATTGATATAGCTGAAATAGAAAAAAATAGGCCCGGCTCTAATTTTATGGAAAAAATTTTACTAGATTTTGGGATTGATGGTAAAATTAAAAAAATTAATAATGGCCCAGTTGTAAGTTTGTATGAGTTTGAACCTGCACCTGGTGTTAAAGTTTCAAAAATAATTAATCTTTCAGACGATTTGGCAAGGAACACTAGTTCTACCTCGGCAAGAGTTTCGGTAATTCCTGGAAAAAATACGGTTGGAATTGAAATTCCAAACGATATCCGTGAAAGCGTTGCTTTAAGAGAAATAATTTCCAATGAAAGATTTCAAAAAAAAGAGATTAAGCTGCCAATTGCTCTAGGGAAAAGTATTTCTGGAATACCAATAATAGGGGACTTAACTTCGATGCCGCACTTATTAATAGCTGGGACAACTGGTTCTGGGAAATCAGTTTGTATTAATACAATAATTGTATCTTTGCTTTATAAGTTAAGCCCAGAATTTTGTAAATTTATCTTAATAGACCCTAAAATGTTAGAACTTTCGACTTATGAAGGTATTCCTCACTTACTTACACCAGTTATTACTGACGCAAAAAAAGCCACCTCAGCACTTGGGTGGACCGTAAAAGAAATGAACAACAGATATAAATTGATGAGCAAAGTAGGTGTTAGAAATATTGATGGCTATAATGCAAAACACAGATTAAAAATGCCCTACATAGTAGTTGTAGTTGATGAAATGTCTGACTTAATGCTTGTAGCTGGAAAAGAAATTGAAAATTATATTCAGAAATTATCTCAAATGGCACGAGCTGCAGGTATACATATAATAATGGCCACGCAAAGACCTAGTGTAGATGTGATAACAGGGACAATTAAAGCTAATTTTCCGACGAGAGTTTCTTTTCAAGTTAGTTCAAAAATTGATAGTAGAACTATTTTAGGAGAGCAAGGTGCTGAACAATTGCTTGGTAAGGGAGATATGCTTTTTATGTCATCTGCAAACAGAATAGTTCGTATTCACGGACCCTATGTATCAGAAGGAGAGATAGAGCAAATTACTAGTGTTTTAAGAGCACAAGGTGAACCGGACTACATCGAAGATATTACTACAAATGAGAAAGATTTAAATTTAATTAGTGAAGCAGAAGGAGAAAGTGATGAACTTTATAATCAAGCTTTAAATATTATTAAATCAGAGGGTAGAGCATCTACTAGTTTCCTTCAGCGAAAGCTTCAAATTGGCTACAATAGAGCGGCAAGAATAATTGATATGATGGAAGAAAGAGGGGTAGTAAGCAAAGCTAACCATGTTGGTAAACGTGAGGTTCTCTAAGATTATTAAAATTTTATTCATATATTTATTTTTTTTATTAGTTTCAGGTAATTTAAATGCATATGCAAAAAATAAAAACCAAGTTATCAATAAATTAAATAAAACTAATTCTATTAAATTTGCTTTTAAACAAAAGAGTAGTAGCGAGGTAATAGAAAATGGTGAATGTATCTTACTATTTCCTGGTAAACTTAAGTGTATTTACGACAATAAAGATTTAAAAGAACTGATTGTAAACAACAATATGCTTGTAATTTCTCACAAAAGATACAAAAAAAACTACTTCTATCCAACATCAAAATCTTATTTTGAAGAAATTTTAGTAAAACAAAAACTGATTAATTTAATTAAAAAAAGTCAAGAGTCTGTTGAGGGATAAGAAATACATTTTACTTATATAAAAAAAAACAGTCAAAAAATAATTATGTTGTTTAAAAAAAATAATTTGGAATTAAAGGGTTGGATAGTGAGTGATCAATACAACAATAACTTAGAGTTTTTGATAAATATACTTTCTGAAAACATCTCACCTAATATTGAAATTTTTAAAATTCCATCAATTAATTAAGCTACAAAACTAATTTCTTCTTCTTTAAAAACTTTGAATCCCTTTGTTTTATAGTTTTTTAAAGCATATTTATGATCTAGACTACATGTGTGAACCCAAATTCGATTTGATTTTTTTTTAATAGAAATATTGATTGAGTGAGATAACAATTTTGATCCTAGTTTTTTTCCTCTGTGTTCTTTTATTATACCCATATTAATCAACTCTACTTCATTAGAATTAGGGTGAAATTCTATTTCATAAAAACCTATCAACTCCCTTTGATATTTCATAACCCAAGTTTCCAAGTTTTTATTCTGTACATAATTATCCCATTGCTTATCTGACCAAATCAGCCTGTCTCTCCAATAATGATCTGCCCCGACTTGTCTATAAAAAAACTTATTAATATTGAAATTTTTCTTATCATCGATTGTTATGGTATAGTTTTCTTGTAAATCTAAATTTAATGCACTTAAATTTTTTATTGATAATTCTAAAAAGTGCCTTTTAACTCTAATCATTTAAGAAACCATTTTTCCAACTTTTTCTCCTGCGAATATATGAAAATGTAAATGAGGAACTTCTTGCCCTCCATCGTTTCCTACATTTGATAATGTTCGATAGCCTTTGTCTTTAGCTCCTAATAAATTTGAAACATGCGTGATGGCTTTATTGAGTCCGACAATTTCTTTATCTGATGCTCTATTATTAAAGTCATCTAAGTCCATATATTCTCCTTTCGGAATCACCAATACATGTATATTTTTTTGAGGATTAACATCATGAAATGCTAATACAAAATCATTTTCATAAACTTTTTTGCAGGGGATTTCTCCTCTAAGAATCTTAGCAAATATGTTATTTTTATCATAGTTCATTTTTGTCTTTTCTTTAGTTCATTCATTACGTCTTCAATCTTCACATTGTTGGCTTCAAAGAAAACCATCAAATGATAGATAACATCTGCTGACTCATGAATTGTATTTGAATCTTTTTCAACAGATTCTATCAATTCTTCTATCTCTTCTTTAACTTTGGCAACACTTAATTTTTTATCGTTAAGCAGTTTATTCGTATAAGACTTGTCTGGAGAAGAGCTTTTTCTTTCTCTAATTGTTTTAATTAGAATTTCTAAATTTTTAAACATATTATAATCTTACCGGAACATTTTTAGATTTTAAATATTCTTTTGTATCTTTGATAGTAAATTCGCCATAATGGAAAATAGATGCTGCTAAAACTGCACTAGCTCCTCCAGTTTTAATCGCATCATATAAATGTTCTAATTTACCAGCTCCACCAGAAGCTATTACAGGAATACTTAAAGATTGAGTAATTTTACTTAGTAGCTCTAAATCATATCCAGATTTAGTTCCATCTTTATCCATAGAGGTAAGTAGAATCTCTCCAGCTCCATTTTCCTCTGCTTGTTTAGCAAAATCGATCGCATCGATACCAGTGTTTTCTCTTCCACCGTGAGTAAAGATTTCCCATTTTCCTTCTGAAGTTTTTTTAGCATCAACTGCTACTACCATACATTGAGTACCATATTTCTGTGATGCTTCTCTGACAAAATTAATATCTTTTACAGCAGCGGTGTTAATTGAAACTTTATCAGCTCCCGCTAACAATAATTCTCTTATATTTTTGATAGTTCTAATCCCTCCTCCAACTGTAAGAGGCACAAAACATTTCTCAGCAGTTTTGCTTACTACATCTATAATAGTATTTCTATTTTCATTGCTTGCTGTGATGTCTAAAAAGCATATTTCATCTGCTCCACCTTTATCGTAAATACTTGCTTGTTCAACAGGATCACCGGCATCCTTCAAATCTATAAAGTTTATACCTTTAACAACTCTACCATTCTTTACGTCAAGGCAAGGTATGATTCTTTTTTTAAGCATCTAATTCCTTTGCAAGTTCATCTAATTTTATATCACCATCATATATTGCTTTGCCAACAATTATGCCTTCAATGTTTTTATTACTTAGATCTTTTGCTTTTTTAATATCTTTTATTGAAGAAACTCCTCCAGAAATAATTACAGGACAATTAGATGCTTCGGCAACTTTAATAGTTTCTTCGAAATTTGGGCTTCCTTTAGTTCCATCTCTATCAATATCTGTATAGATTAATCTACTTGCTCCATAATCTTTAACATCTTTTAAAAAATCTAAAGTTTTGATATCTAAATCCTCTTTCCAGCCAGATATAGATAGATTTCCTTTTTTTGCATCTAAACCTAAAGCAATTTTATTATTAAATTCATTACATGCCTTTTTTAAAAACTCTTTATCTTTAATTGCGGCGCTGCCTAATATTACTTTTTCTACACCAACATCTATATATTTTTTGATGCTATTAATAGTGCGAATTCCTCCACCTATTTCAATTTTTAAATCGTATTTTCTAATGATCTCTTTTATAATATCTAGAATGCCTGTCTTGCCAGTTAACGCGCCATCTAAATCAACGATGTGTAAATTTTTAAAACCATAGTCTTTGTATTTACTAGCTTGATCAACAGGTGATGTTTTATACTCTGTTTTGTCGTCGAAATTTCCTTTAATTAGCCTTACACATTTTTTATCTTGAATGTCTATAGCTGGGAATATTTTCATTGTATATTTTTTCTAATCATAAAATTTATAAATTTAAGAAATTTGTCAAAATTTTTATTCCTGTGCTTTGACTTTTTTCTGGATGAAATTGTGATCCATAAATATTTTCAAAGGAAACAGCAGCTATTACATCTTTGCCATAGTTTGTTGTTATTGATACATTTTTTTTATCTTTAGGAATAAATTCGTAACTATGGATAAAATAAGCGTGATTTTTATTAATCGCGTTTTTAAATACACTAGAGACATTATCTATTTTTAATTCATTCCATCCCATATGAGGAATTTTAAGTTTTGAAGAACCTAAATCTAATTTAATTACTTCACCCGAAATCCAATTTAGACCTGTTGTTTTTTTTTCTTCATATCCTGTGGTTGCAAACAATTGCATTCCTGCACAAATTCCGTAAATTGGTTTTTTTTTTGCTAAAACACCTTCATTTAATTCTTGTTCTAATCCTGAAATTTTATTAATTCCTTCTTTGCATGCTTTAAAAGAGCCCTGACCAGGCAAAACTATTTTGTCTGATTTTTTTATATCGTTAACATCTGAGCTAATTTTAACTGAGTAATTTGAATTATTATCATAATTTGCCTTTTCAATAGACTTAGCGATTGACCTCAAATTGCCAACACCATAATCAACTACTGTTAATAACATTGATAATTAAAGCTTACCTTTAGTAGATGGCACTGAATTTTTTATTCTTTTATCGATCTTTAAAGCATCTTTTAGTGATCTAGCTAAACCTTTAAAGCAGGACTCAATTTTGTGATGACTATTTTCACCATAAATATTTTCGACATGCAATGTAATACCTGCTGACTGGGAGAAAGCTTGAAACCATTCTTTAAATAGTTCAGTATCCATTTCACCCAGCTTCTCTACTGGTAAATTGACTTTCCAAATCAAATAAGGCCTATTTGAAACATCAATCGAAACTCGACTGAGCGTTTCATCCATTGGAATCATTGTAGATGAATATCTTGTTATCCCTTTTCGATTACCTGCAGCTTTTCTTATAGCTTCACCTATGGCTATACCCGTGTCTTCTGTTGTATGGTGCAAATCAATATGAGTGTCACCTTTTGCTTTAACCGTTAAATCAATTAATGAATGCTTGGATAGCTGCTCCAGCATATGATCTAAAAACCCTATTCCTGTTTTAATATTATACTTTCCTTTTCCATCGATATTTACCTCGACTGAAATAGATGTCTCTTTTGTTTTTCTTAATATTTTTGCTTTTCTACTCATATAATCAAAAGAATATTAATAAAGATATATATATAAATACTCATTTTATCAATAAAACGTAATTGCCTATTGAAGAAATAAAATTAATCTCCACATAGAATAATATGAATACAGCTGAAAAATGGCATGGAACAACGATTGTTCTATTAAGAAAAAACAAAGAAACAGTAGTTGCAGGCGATGGACAAGTGAGCCTAGGAAATACAGTTCTTAAAAGCAAAGCAAAGAAAGTCAGAAAAATTGAAAAAAGAGGTGTAATTGCTGGATTTGCAGGATCTACCGCTGATGCATTAACTCTATTTGAAAGGCTTGAGGCAAAACTAGAAAAACATGCTGGTAATTTACCAAGAGCAGCTGTTGAACTGGCAAAAGATTGGAGAAGCGATAAATTTTTAAGAAGATTGGAAGCACTTATGGCTGTAGCAGATAAAGAAAATAGTTTTATTATTTCTGGTACAGGTGATGTGCTTGAGCCAGAAGATGGGATTATTGGTATTGGCTCAGGAGGAAACTATGCTTTGGCAGCAGCAAAGGTTTTAATTGAAACAGATTTAGATGCAGAGGAAATAGCGAGAAAATCGATTAAAGTTGCTTCGGACATTTGTGTATTTACAAATAATAATGTGACAGTTGAAAAAGTTTGATAATGACAGATACAAAAAAAGTTACTAATCTTAATTTAGTAAAGAAAAAAAAACAAAAGGATATTAAAGTTAGCGCTTTATCTCCAAGAGAAATTGTTTCTGAGTTAGATAGATTTGTTATAGGTCAAAAAGAAGCCAAAAAAGCAGTTGCGGTTGCTCTAAGAAATAGATGGCGTAGGCAAGCACTTACTGATCAAATGAGAGAAGAAGTTTTACCAAAAAATATTTTAATGATTGGGCCTACAGGAGTTGGAAAAACTGAAATTTCTAGAAGACTTTCAAAATTAGCTGAAGCTCCTTTTATAAAAGTTGAAGCTACTAGATTTACCGAAGTTGGATATGTTGGCAGAGATGTTGAACAAATTATAAGAGACCTAATAGAAATTGCTATAGCTATGGAGAGAGAGAAAAAAAGAAAAGAAGTTAATGCTAAAGCTCAACAGGCTGCAGAAGAAAAAGTACTTGACTCATTAGTTGGAAGCAAAGCCAGTATTGCTACTAGAGAAAGTTTTAGAAAAAGACTAAGAAGTGGAGACTTGGATAACAATGAAATTGAAATTGAAGTTCAAGAAAACCCTTCTAATATGCAAAGTTTTGAAATTCCAGGAATGCCAGGTGGAAATATAGGGATGGTAAACATTGGAGATATTCTAGGTAAATCTATGGGCAATAAAAAAGGGAAAAAGAAAAAGATGACTGTAAAAGAATCCCATGACATTCTTGTGGCTCAAGAATCTGATAAAATGATTGAGGAAGATAAAATTATAAAAGAAGCTAAAAAATCTACAGAAGACAATGGAATTGTTTTTTTAGATGAGATCGATAAAGTTTCCGCAAGAGGAGATAGAGTAGGAGGCGACGTGTCGAGAGAGGGTGTGCAGAGAGATTTGTTGCCCTTAATAGAAGGCACTACTGTAAGCACTAAACACGGACCTATTAAAACCGATCATATTTTATTTATAGCTTCAGGAGCATTTCAACTTGCCAAACCATCAGATTTATTACCTGAATTGCAAGGTAGATTGCCAATAAGAGTTGAATTGAGTGCTCTTGATGAAAACGACTTTAAAAGAATTCTTAAAGAACCTGATAATAGCTTGATCAAACAATACAAAGCACTTTTAAAAACCGAAAATGTAGACTTAGAATTTACAAATGATGGAATTGACATGCTGGCTAAACTATCAGCAGAAGTTAACTCTTCTGTGGAAAATATAGGCGCAAGAAGATTGCATACAATAATAGAAAAAGTATTAGATGATATAAGTTTTAATGCATCCGATAAATCAGGGGAAAAGATCATTATTGATAAATCTTACGTACAAAATAATCTTGGTGACCTAGTTAAAGATACTGATCTTTCAAAATTTATTCTATAATTTTTTCAGCTTTACTTTTAAAGCACCTTCTCCACCATCTTCAATCTCAGCAATAGATATGGAGCTTACATATTTATTAATTTCTGGATTAGTTTTAATATAATCAGGTATTGAAAACCTTAATTTACTAAAGTTTTTTGAAGCATATACATCGGAGTCACTATTTGAATGTATGCCTTTACCAGTAATTAATAAAATTTCTCTAAAGTTTTTTTTTACACAGGTAAGAATTATTTCATCAACTTTTTTATTAGCTTCTTCAAGACTATATCCGTGAAAATCAAACTTATACTTTTTTATTGATTGTGTTTTAATATTCGTTACTTCTTTGTCAAAGACATCTTGTGGATCTTTAATATAGTTATTCCAAATTTCAGAGTCTGATTTAATTTTGTCTTTGTCTTTATTTTTCACTTACTGATAATTTCAGCTAAATACCAATTCGGTTGTTTGCTTAGAGAATTTTTTGAAAATTTCCAGTGATCAGTCACTGTTTTAATTAAATCTGGATTTCCATCAATGATTTTATTATTTTTATCTTTTTTGACTGAAATAATTTCAGAAACAAATTTTACTGTTGCAAAAAATTCATTCTTAATTTTTTCAAACTTTTCGATCTCCGAATTTTTAATACCTATAAACGTAAGTTCAGATTTAATATTTTCTTTCTCTCTTTCTGCTATGGCATTCTTAAAGCTAGCCGCCATTTCAGATGAAAGAAGATTTTTAAGTTTAGCATTATTTCCGTTTGCAAATTCTGTTATAATAGTTTCATAAGCTATTTCAGCACCTTTAAGAAAATCTTTTCGCATCTCACCGTCTAAACCGGTTTCATTAATTTCTTTAAATTTTTTTACCGTTTCTTTCTTAATGTTTTCAAAGTTGTTTTCTGCAAAATTGCCAAAGGCTTTATTTTCATGCCCAGTTTTTCTTCCTAAGATGTTTCTTAATCTTAAAATTATAAAACCTGCTATCATGGCAAGCAAAATTATGTCTATATATCCAAAATTATTACTCATAGATTGATAAATATACATTATTAATATATTTTTGTAATAGACAAATGAGCTCATTATTACTTTTTATTATCGCCATTCCTATTCTAGAAGTTGTAGTTATGATAAAAATAGGCCAACAAATCGGAGCTGTTAATACAGGCCTATTAATATTTTTAACGGCAATAATTGGAGTTTATTTTGCTAAAATACAGGGGTTAAATACTCTTAGATCTGGTTTTGCAAATATTTATAAAAATAAGCTACCAATCTTTGAGATAATATCAGGAGCTTCTATAGCAATTGCAGCAATATTTCTGATATTTCCTGGGTTTGTAACTGATACAATTGGTTTTATATTATTGTTTCCTTTTACAAGAAAAATCATGATTAATATTTTATTCAGAAAAGAAAAAAATAAAGAAGGGGTGACTAATGAAAACATTCTGGATGGAGAGATAGTTGATGATAAAAAAGAAAAAGATGAATAATTATAAAATAATTGCCAAATATATTAAAAAAATTAATTTTAATATTCCAGATTCAAAGACTTTTTTTTTATTATCAAAAAATATATCTAATTATAAAATTAAGATCGATATTAAGAGCCACCAAATTAAAGAGACAATAATAGAAATAGAAATTACATTAGCATTAAGGCCTACAAAAAGAATTGATATGGAAATCGAAACTAAAATTATATATTCTACATTAATAGAACTTTCTAAAGAAATTAATGAAAAAAAAGAATTAGAAGAAATAATTTTAATAAAAGTACCAAATGATGTTTATTCAGAGATAAGAAGTACATTTGTATATTTATTCGAAAAATCAGGCTTTAAAGATATTAAAATAGATAAAACTGTTGATTTTGAAAAACTTTATAATTTGAAAAAAATTCAATAAAAATTTTTTTTAAGCTCATTCTTCAAAAAAATCTTATGTTTCTCCAACTCTTCTTTTGACGCTTCTACTATTTTTTTTGAATACACTTGATGAGTATTTTGACTGTCACTATTACTTTTTAATAAATCATCACTTCCAAACGTTAACTTTGGCTCTTTTTGCTCTAACAAATTAATATAAACTTCTCTTAAGAGTTCGCAATCAAGTAATGCATTATGTTTTGTTCTTCTAGATAAATCAATATTAAATCTTTTACACAAAGCATCTAATGAATTTGAGGTGCCTGGGAATTTACCTCTTGCTATCTGAAGAGTATCAATGACGTTGTCCTTTTTTATTTGGGTTTTACCTAATTTACTAAGTTCATAATTTAAGAACTCTACATCAAATGAAGCATTGTGAGCTATTATTTTTTTATTATCAATGAATTCAACAAAATCATCTGCGACCTCTTCGAATATTTTTTTTGTTTTTAAAAACTCTGATGAAAAACCGTGAATATTAAAGGCTTCTTGAGGGACTTCTCTCATAGGATTAACTAGTTTATGAAAAATTTTATCAGTAGGTATAAAATTATTTATTTCTATGCACGCTATTTCTACTATTTTATGACCTTCATTGAAAGAAATGCCTGTTGTTTCTATATCTAATATTATCTTATTCATATAGTTCAATTATATTCCGAATATTTTTTTTTAAAACAAATAATGATTTGTTGTTAACAATAATGTGATCACATAACCTCATTTTATTTTTTTGGCTAAGTTGACGTCCGTCTAAAACCTTGAAAAACAATTTACTTCCACCCAATTTCAAATATCTTTTTAGTCTTGTATTTTTTGGTGCTCCAATAAAAATTACGATATTGAATTTTTTTATTAATTTACTTTCGACTAAAAGTGGTATTTCATAAATTGAGATCTTATCACTTTTATGTTTTTTCATAAAATTAAACATTTTTTTTCTAACAAAAGGATGAGTTAGTATTTCTAGTTTTTTTAAGTTATTTTTATCTTCAATTATTTTAGCTTTAATTTGTTTTTTTACATCTGATTTTTTTTTAATTTTAAAAACTAATCTTATCTTTTTTAAAAAAATTTTATTTTGATAAAGTTGCCTTACGGTTTGATCGGCACTAAATGCTGGATATTTGCTTTTTTTTAAAAATTTGACTGCCGTTGACTTTCCTGAAGATAGCGACCCTGTTATACCAATTTTAATCATTTATTTTGGATTTTAAAAGTTCTATTAGATTATTGTCTATTTCTGGGTTTATTTTATTCCATAAATAAAAAGATTTTTGACCTTGGTAAATAAACATATCTAATCCGTTATAGGTTTTTATATTATTTTTTTTTAAATATTTTAACATTCTTGTTTCGATAGGGTTATAAATAGTATCTATATAAATCAAAGATTTTTTATATTTTTGAAACAGTTCATTATGATCTTCTCCATTTTTTAAGCCTAAACTTGTTGCGTTTATAATAATATCAAATTGTTCAAGATAATTTTTATACTTTTCCCACTTCAAAACTTCAATATGTGAAAATTTTTTTTTCAAAAATAAAGTTTTTTCATAAGTTCTATTTACAACAGAGACGTTTGTAATATTAGATTTTTTTAGTGCTAAGATTATAGACGGAGAAACTCCACCAGCACCTAAAACCAGAACTTTTTTATGTTTTACAATATTATTCGATAACTCCTTTAAATATGCAGCCTGCAATCCATACACATCCGTGTTTTCTCCTATTAACTCTTCTTTATTGTTCAAATAGATTGTATTTACGGATCCAGTTTCTTTTGCGTTATTTACCACTTTATCTAAAAAAGCTATACACTTTTGTTTGTAAGGAAGAGTTATGTTAACTCCAATTATTTTTTTGTTTCTTATTTTATTAAGTATTTTTTCTATTTGATTTTCATCTATTTGTTCCAACCTGTATTCAGCATTGATATTGTACTTTTTAAACCAGTAGTTATGTAATACGGGTGAAAGTGAATGAGAAAGTGGGTTACCAACAATTGAAAATATTTTTTTATTCATTCTTATATTGTTTAATATAGTTTATTATTTGTTTAATTGGTAAACCCATTATTGAATTTTTATCACCCTTTATACTTTCAAATAACTCAAGGCCACCAGCTTCTATTTGATATACACCATATGCAAGCAAAGTTTCTGTTTTGATTTTCGATAAGTAAGAATTTAGTTGTTCCAAGTCAAGATTCTTCATTTTTAACTCAGATTTATCTGTGTAGTTCCAGATCATAGATCCATTCTTTGAAATACAGACCGAGCTAATTAAATAATGAATAGAATTATTTAATTTTTTTAATATTTTTATAGCTTCATCTCTTGAATTAGGTTTGTTGATTAATTCATTATTTAAAGAAATAACACTGTCCGCCCCTAATACTAATTGATCTGGGTATTTAACACTAACTTTGACTGATTTTAATTCTGCTAAGCCTTTTGAAATTATAGTTGGGTTGGCTCCTGCCTCAATTAAAGATGCTTTAGCCTCATCTTCATCGACATTAGAGGGACATACCTCAAAGTTTATTTTATATTCTTCTAGAATTTTTTTTCTAACTCCACTTTTAGATGCTAAAATTATTTTCATTTACTTCTTCTAATGTCATAAATTTTGATTATAGATGCAGCTGTTTCTTCTACGGATTTCCTTGTAACATCAATTGTAGGCCAGTTATATTTTTTAAAAAGTTTTTTGGAGTCGTCAACTTCATTTTTTATAAATTCTAAATCTGTATATGTGGGTAGATTAGTATCATTCATTATTGCAACCCTATTTCTTCTAATATCAGAAAGACGTTCGGCTGTAGCATATAAACCTATTACGCAAGGTTTTAAGTTGTTTTCCTTTAAAGCTTGGGGAATTTCTCGTTTAGGTACTAGTGGGATATTAATTGTTTTATAGCCTCTGTTAGCTAAATATATTGATGTGGGTGTTTTGCTGGTTCTGCTGACCCCCAACAGAATAATATCTGAAGAACTTATATCTTCTGTTTTTTTTCCGTCATCGTGAGACATAGTAAACTGAATGGCTTCAATTCTTTTGTAGTAATCATCATCCAAAACATGTTGCGCACTGGGTTTGTGTGATGCTTTTTGATTTAAAAGTTTTGAGAATGAAAGAATTAAATTACCTAAGATTCCAAAACAAGGTATATTTTTTTCTTCTGTTTTAAAAGAAAGATATTTAGCTAATTTAGTTTCTACTATTGTGTATAGTATTATAGAATTATTTACTGTCCCGCACTCTTGTATTATTTTATCAATTTGCTGCTCTGTTCTAATAAAAACAAACTCTTTTTTTTCGTATTTAAAATCACTGAATTGAGATTTTAAAGATAAAAAAATGCGATCTAGAGTTTCACCCGTTGAATCTGACAGAAGATATACATTGTATTTTTCGTTCATAAATTTGTTTATAATTAATTTATAAGTTTTGTTTTAATTAATATTAACTTTGAGTAAAAAAAAATATTAACATTAATTAACATTTTTTAAACATCTTATTAGTTGTTTATAAATATACAATTGTTATCAATATGATGTTATTAAATTAAAAAAATCCTAATTTTTTCTTAACTTTTCTATATTCTTTTGGGTATAAAAGATGAAAAACCTTGTATAAATACTTATATTCATAACAAACATGCCCTATTACAAATAAATTACTTATAAATATAATATTATTATTATGAGTAAATTAACAAACTGTTTAGTAAAAAGAAATACCTCTTGTGTACCTATCTGGTTTATGAGACAAGCAGGTAGATATCTTCCAGAGTTTAAAGAAATCAGATCTAAAAACCAAGATTTTATTAAACTTTGTTTGAATAGTAACCTTAGCTCTACAATTACTCTACAACCAATTAAAAGATTTGATCTTAATGCTGCTATAATTTTTTCTGATATTTTAATGGTGCCTTATGCTCTCGGTCAGGAGGTTAAATTTGAAAAAAACGAAGGTCCTAAATTATCGGAGTTAAATTTAGATTTTTTTTTAAAAAAAAATGAAAAAGAATTTACTACAATTTTAAAACCTGTATATGAAGCAATCTCAAAAACAAGAAAAAAACTTGATAACAAAAAAAACTTAATCTCTTTTATTGGTTCTCCCTGGACGCTTATTGTTTATATTTTAGGGTTAAAAAAAGAGAAAAATGTTTTAGACGTAGAATTAGTCAAGAAAAAATCAGCCGAAATATCTATCCTTATAGAAAAGTTAAATAATTTTTTATGTTTGCATATAAAGAATCAAATTGATGCGGGCGCAGATTTAGTTCAAATTTTCGATTCATGGTCAGGCTTAATACCTACCGATATGTTAAATGATTATTGCTACAAACCAAATCTTTATTTAGTAAACTTTTGTAAAAGCAACCATATTCCGGTCATTTGTTTTCCTAAAGGTTTAAAAAATAATTATAAAGTATTTAATAGAATTGTTAAGCCTACCGGTATAAGCATTGACTATGATATTGATCCTTTATGGGCAAGAAAGGAATTAAGCGGAACCTGCATACAAGGAGGTTTAGATCCAAAGATATTGTTATCTGACAAAGAAACAATGTTCAAAAAAACTGAAGAATACTTAAAGATTTTTAAAGATTATCCATACATTTTTAACTTAGGACACGGTTTGTTACCAGAGACAAAACCAGATAGTGTAAATGAATTAATAAATTTTATAAGAAACTATAAATAGATGAAAGAACAAAACAAACACCCGGTAGTTAATTTTGGAAAAACAGGAGTGCTTCTTGTTAACCTTGGTACACCAGATTCGACAAGTTGGTGGGATATACGAAAATATCTTAAAGAATTTCTTTCAGATAAAAGAGTAATTGAGGTTAACCCCTTTATTTGGAAAATAATTTTAAATTTATTCATTTTAACATTTAGACCTTCTAAAACTGCTCATGCGTATAAACAAATTTGGATGGGGAACCCCGGGGAGTCACCCTTGCGGTATTTTACAAGAAGTCAAAAAGAAAAATTAAATCAAAGAATTGGCAGTAAAAATATAATTATAGATTTTGCGATGCGATATGGAAACCCAAGTATTAAAAGTAAAATATTCGAACTTCAAGAACGAGGATGTGAGAATCTTATTATTTTACCATTGTACCCACAATACGCTGCTGCAACCACAGCAACAGTTTGTGATGAAGTTTATAGAAGTTTAATGAGTATGAGGTGGCAACCTAGCCTTCAGATTGTTCCACACTATGAGAGCAATCCCCTGTACATAGAAGCATTGGTTAGCAGTATTAGAAACAAGATTTCAAGCATTGACTGGAAACCTGATTTGATTTTAGCCTCTTATCACGGAATCCCAAAATCATATTTTCAAAAAGGCGATCCTTATCAATGTTACTGTCAAAAAACCACTCGACTTATTAAAGAAAAATTTACTGATATTCCAATTAAGACTTCTTTCCAATCTAGATTTGGACCTCAAGAGTGGTTAACCCCATACACAGATAAAACGTTAGAACTTTTACCCAGCCAAGGGAAAAAAAACATATTAGTTATATGTCCAGGTTTTTCTTCTGATTGCGTTGAAACTTTAGAAGAAATTAATATACAGGGAAAAGAGAGTTTCACTAAAAGTGGGGGTATTAATTTTGATTTAATACCTTGTTTAAATGATAGTGGACCTCATATAAATTTATTAGAGAGCTTAGTTAAGAGCCGCCTAACTGTAATATAAAATGAATTATTATCTGTTATTTAAATCACTACACTTGATAGCATTGATTTCTTGGATGGCCGGTTTATTGTATTTACCAAGAATATTTGTTTATCATTCAGAAGTTAAAGATAACAACGATCAGAATGAAACCTTTAAAACAATGGAAAGAAAACTTTATAATTACATAATGATGCCAGCAATGATCTTAACCTGGGTATTTGGCTTATTGTTAATACATAGTTTAGGTTTGAAGTTATTTTCAGAAACTTGGATGCAAATTAAGCTAGTTTTAGTTTTCCTAATTACTTATTATCACTTTTATCTTGGAAAATGTGTTCGTATATTTGCCGTTGATCAAAACATTAAATCATCTAATTTTTATAGAATAATTAACGAAGTTCCAACAGTTTTGCTAATAATAATCATTTTTCTTGTTGTTTTTAAACCTTTATAAGGCTTGAAATATTTTAAAAAAGACATATATTTAAATTACTTACCTACAAATCAAACAATCAAATGAACTTACAAGAACTTAAGAAAAAAAATCCAGCAGAGCTAATATCTGAAGCTGAAAAACTTGGCATTGAAAACCCAAGTACTTTACGTAAGCAGGAAATTCTTTTTGCAATTTTAAAAAAATTAGCAGATAAAAATGAACAAATAACTGCTACCGGTGTTTTAGAGGTTTTACAGGATGGTTTTGGTTTTCTTAGAGCTATAGAATCTAATTATTTACCAGGGCCAGACGATATATATGTAAGTCCGAGTCAAATTAGGAGATTTGGTTTAAGAACGGGAGACTCCGTTGAAGGTGAAATAAGAGCACCAAAAGATGCAGAAAGATATTTTGCTTTACTAAAAGTAAATAAAATAAATTTTGATGAGCCAGAAAAAGGAAAAAATAAGATTGCTTTTGACAATCTAACCCCTTTATATCCAGACGAAAGAATTAAGCTTGAGGTAGAAACAACAAAAGTAGAGAAAAAACCAGACAACACTGCCAGGTTAATTGATCTTGTTAGTCCTATAGGAAAAGGTCAAAGAGCACTTATAGTATCTCCTCCAAGAGCTGGAAAAACTATAATTTTACAAAACGTAGCACAATCTATTACCGCTAATCATCCTGAGGTTTATTTAATGGTTCTTTTAATCGACGAAAGACCAGAAGAAGTAACAGATATGCAAAGATCTGTAAAAGGAGAAGTGGTGGCATCTACATTTGACGAACCAGCATCAAGGCACGTTGCAGTTGCTGAAATGGTTATAGAAAAAGCAAAAAGACTTGTTGAGCACAAAAAAGATGTTGTAATTTTATTAGACTCAATAACAAGACTTGGAAGAGCATATAA
>MDTG01395702.1_pt1 | contig 23731 bp, 20 predicted proteins | sample 811421 | NCBI WGS metagenome assembly MDTG01 (sample SAMN05326645, study PRJNA326480) | marine metagenome | isolation source: seawater | place: Pacific Ocean: South East | collected 2011
ACCCCCTCCGAAGAAGGCCCCTCCACCGCCAACCAAGAAGGCGCCACCCCCTCCGAAGAAGGCCCCTCCACCGCCAACCAAGAAGGCGCCACCCCCTCCGAAGAAGAGGCGGAAGGCACCACCGCCAAAGAAGGGAAGAAAGGGAAAGAGGAAGCCCAAGAAGAAGGAGGCGCAGCCCAAGAAGAAGGGCAGGAGAATCAAGATCAAACTCAGGCTCAAGCAATCGTCGATCAGTGACGAGGACGACTCCTACACGGACCAAGTAGGATGGACCGTCACACAAGATGAGATGGACGACTACATCGAGGAGCCCGTGAACAAGGAGCCAGAGATCGTAGACCACCAGTGTACCATGTGCGGCGCAATGATGCGTATCCCAAGACCGAAGAGAGACAGATATACTGTAATATGCGCACACCCCGAATGTAATCACGAAGACACAATAGGCGTGTGATTAAACCCATAGTCCTAGGACTCCTAGTACCCTTCTCGCGGACGCTATTACGAGCACAACCACTAGGAATGTCTTGACGCCCTTCTCCGATGCTACAGATGAACCATACCTGCTCCCGATGAAGCCACCGACCAAGACGGCCATGGCGAAAGGCGCCAAAGAGGACAACTCAACACCCAATCCGTTCGACAGGCTCGAACCTAGCAGCCCGGCAGCCGAGTTCACCCATACGAAGACGGCCGTCGTAGCAGCAGTCGCCTTTGGCGAGCCCCATTTCTTCAGTATGACGACAGGAGAGAGGAAAACCCCCCCTCCAAGACCCACAACCCCGCTCGCCAAACCAATGCCACCTCCAATCAGATGCACGTCCTGCCTGAACCCCGGGATCTCGTAAGCATCCGAACCGTCGGTTTCAACAGTCTCAATCAACCTCCATGCGGCAAAAAGGAGGACGAACGAAAGAAGGATGTCGTAAAGCGCCCCATCCACACGCATGTAGCTCCCAACCAGCACCATGGGGACGCTGCTCACAATGAAGGGGAGGGTCAGACGCCAATCATGGAAACCAGAACTGCGATAGTGGTAGAAGGCGATGGACGAGACCACCAGGTTGAGGCACCAAACGTTCTGCTTCAGCCATACGCTCTCCAACAGGCCGAACGAAGTGAGGGACAGCACCACGAGGTAACCGGACGCACCCCCATGCCCGATACTAGAGTACAGCACGGCCATGAGCATCAGGCCAAAGAGTATCATTGGTGACGTGGTCGAAGCCGAAGCGAAACCGATGTCGTACACATCAGTACCACAGTGGAAGAACACTTGAACCCCACCGCACATGAACCCCCATGGAGACACGGGTCACCCTGGAGAGAGCAATCCAGATCGCGTGCGCAACCCCCATGGCCCGTGTCGTGGAAAGGGCAACATTGGATGATGCGAGGCACCGAGTTCTCGCAACCCCTCTCGCCTCCCTCGTCGACGATCCGAGATTCGACAATTCAGCAATGGACGGGTTTGCAGTAAGGGCTTCCGACTGCGACAGGAGCGGCGTCCGGCTCAAGATTGTAGGAACCAGCCAAACCGGCGGTGAAACACCGCCTCCAATAGCACGAGCGGAGGCATGCAGAATCATGACAGGCGCACCCATGCCAGAAGGAGCAGACGCCATCGTAATGGTCGAGGACACAGAGGTAGATGATGAGCATGTCATCATCCACGGGCCAGCCAGGACTGCCTACATCCGAAGGAGGGCCGAGAACCTTTCCAAGGGTCAAGAGGCATTGCCAGAAGGCACACTCCTGTCAAGCGCAAGCCTCGCTTTGGCAGGAACCATGGGGCATGGTCAATTGGAATTAATCAGAAGGCCGCGTATTGCGGTACTCTCAACTGGAGACGAACTCGTGGAACCGGGAACCGAGCTACAACCGGGCCAAATCTACGAATCCAACTCGCATGCACTTTCCTCCCTTGTCGAGGCGATGGGCTGCGAAGCCACCAGGATCGACTCTTCGAACGATTCGATGGACGAGCTCAGGCAGACACTAGACTCACTTTCCTCGTATGACGCCATCCTGACGAGCGGGGGCGTCAGCATGGGCGATTGGGACCTAGTCAGGCGTATCATGGAGGAAGAGGGCGAGGTGGCCTTCTGGAGGATCAACCTCAGGCCGGGCGGCCCGCCCCTCTTCGGCACATGGAAGGGAACCCCCGTCTTCGGCCTACCCGGTAATCCAGTGAGCAGCCTAGTGGTCTTCCACGTCCTCGTTGCTCCTTGGATATCGAAGTCCCTCGGCTACCACGAAGAGATGGGCCCTAGGATCAGCGACAGGGTCTCAGTCAGGCTCGAGGACGATGTAGCGGGCGCACCAGGCAAGCTCTGCCTGAGAAGAATCAGGATAAGATCGCACAACGGCGAACTACTCGCAACCACCCATACACACCAGGGATCCGGTAACATGCATAGCATGGTCGCGCACAACGGGCTTACACTACTCCCTCCAGATACGGATGGAAAGGCAGGAAAAACAATCGACGCACTATGGCTGAGATGAAATCACTGCAGTGGTGTCTTGCGCCCCCAAAACAACGCTTTATGTCCAGAACGAGGAACCAACAGAGTGGTTGGTATGGGCGTAGGCGATGTGTTGCTATTCAAGATCGAGACCGAGGAGTACGTCTTCGAGCAGTGGTCGATGCATGAGCAAACGGCGCCCAAGAAGCAACATCAAGCCAAGGTCAGATAGGTGGTCGTGTGGGTGTTATGGACTACCTTTTCGCACCTAGGGTAGATCACCGTGGCTGGAAGACACCCGGCGAGGCCTCCAGGATATTCTTCTTGCTCGTCATAGCATCCGTCTCAATTTGGGCGTGGCCAGTATCCAATGGCATAGTGTACATGTGGGCATTACTAGTGATACTCCTCTCAACTCCAATCCTTTCTCTCGGGTGGTGGTTGCTGTCCATCTTGGGGCGCAGGAGACAGCCGAGGAAGCTGACCTCGGCCGTTGTCAACAGCCCTACCGAGAATACATGAATTCAAGGACATCCTCTCTCACGTAGGAACGTTACACGGGTGCTGAGATGGACGAGAACCACAAGAACGGATTCTCTGATGAGGGCTGGATAGAGGTCAAAGGGGCAAGGACACACAATCTCAAGAACATCGACGTCAGCATACCAAGGGGCAAATTCGTTGTCATCTCGGGCGTTTCGGGTTCTGGCAAGTCAAGCCTTGCCTTCGATACCCTCTACGCAGAGGGCCAGAGGCGATACGTCGAGAGCCTGAGCTCCTATGCAAGACAGTTCTTGGGGCAGATGAAAAAACCGGACTGCGATAGCATAGAGGGACTGTCACCCGCGATAAGCATAGATCAGAAGCAGGGAAGCCACAACCCCCGTTCAACCGTCGCAACCGTCACCGAGATAATGGACTATCTGAGACTACTCTGGGCCCGTGTGGGCCTGCCACACTGCCCTGATTGCGGCCGTGAGGTTGCCAGGCGGACAGTCCAGGAGATAGTAGACGATGTAATGTGGAGATTCGAGGGCCACGCCATTGCAATCTGGTCTCCCTCAGTTAGGAATAGGAAGGGCACCCATGCCGACCTGTTCAAGGCACTAGTCGAGCAAGGATACCTAGTTGGCAGGGTTAACGGAAGGGAGGAGTCGTTCGAAGAACCACCCAACCTGGAGAAGAACCTCAGGCACGATATCGATGTCAGAGTAGACAGGCTCCTCCTTCACCCGAGCAATAGACAGAGGCTAACCGAAGCGATCGAATCAGGCTTGAGGATAGGGGCGGGGACCGTGGCAATAGAGAGCCTGAGCGCGCCCAAGCCTGGTAAGGACAACAACGAGGAGCAGCGATTCAAGACGAAGGAGGGGGAAGTAATCCCCTATTCGGAGGAATTCGCCTGCCCGGAGCACGGGGCATTCCTCCCGGAGATGAGCCCAAGGGTGTTCTCATTCAACAACCCCCTCGGTGCGTGCCCCTCCTGCCAGGGCCTCGGTGTTCAACGATCCTTTTCCTACGACTTGGTCGTGGATAGGACTGCGACAGTGGAAGAGGGATGTATCCGCCCATTTCGCCGGTCGATGATGTCTGGGTGGTACAGGAGTCAAATGACACAGACTTGCGATCACTATGGGATCCCCACCGACATCCCATTTGGAGAGATGGACGAGGACGATGTAGACATACTCATGTACGGCTCTGGAAGCACTGAAATCGATTTCGTCTTCAACTCACAGAAAGGATCCACTTACAGGATGATGAAGCCGTGGGAAGGAGTCTTTTCCCGCCTTCAGCGAACCTACACGGACACCTCATCTGACAGGACGCGTTCACGACTATCCTCATTCATGACGGACGAGCCATGCTCTGAGTGTGAGGGAAGGAAGCTGAATAGGGCAGTCAGTGGCGTCACAGTCGGAGAAGTAACCCTCCCAGGGATATCAAGTTGCAGCGTTCTAGAGGCGCTCGCTACCGTTCAGAGATGGAGGCTAGGACACCTTGACGACACATGGGAGAGAATCGAGAGGGAGGAACCCGACGAGGACGCAGCGCCCGCCGCAAAGCTGGACGAGAGATCGATGTTCATCGGGAGGGAGATAATCAAAGAGATAGAGTCCCGACTCAGGTTCCTAGCCCTAGTCGGCCTCGATTACCTCACACTGGACAGGAGGGCCAACACACTCTCAGGCGGCGAGTCGCAAAGAATCAGGCTTGCAACACAGATAGGCACGAGACTAACAGGGGTGATGTACGTCCTTGACGAGCCCAGCATAGGCCTTCATCCGAGGGACAACGGCAGACTCCTGGAGACTCTCAGAGAGCTTACTGAATTAGGGAACACCCTGATAGTGGTCGAACACGACGAGGCCACATTGAGACAGGCTGACTGGCTAGTGGACATAGGCCCTGGCGCCGGCAAGGAGGGCGGCGAGATACTTGTCAGCGGCTCCCTAGGCGAGCTACTCAAAACCAAGGAGAGCACCACGGGCGCATACCTATCGGGCGAATCAAGCATACCACTCCCGGAGGATAGAGCCGAGCCCGAGAAAGACAAATGGCTAACCGTCAAGGGAGCGAGGCAGAACAATCTCCAAGACATCGATGTCGACATCCCTTTGGGTTGCATGGTGGCGGTAACAGGGGTCTCCGGCTCCGGTAAGTCATCCCTAGTTACAGGCACCATAGCCCCGATCCTGAATAGGGAACTCCATGGCACGGACGAGACACCGGGAAGCCACGACACAGTAGAAGGAATCGAAAATATCGACAAGGTCATCGTGATCGACCAATCGCCAATTGGTAGAACGCCCCGGTCCAATCCAGCGACCTACACCAAGGCATTCGGCCCCATCAGGAACCTGTTCGCCTCCACTCCCCTCGCCAAGGAAAGGGGATACGAGCCAGGCCAGTTCTCCTTCAACGTAAGGGGAGGGCGCTGTGAGGCATGCCAAGGCGCCGGCTCCACGAAGTTAGAGATGAACTTCCTCCCTGACGTATGGGTCACCTGCGACGTTTGCAAGGGGAAGAGGTACACAAGAGAGACATTGGAAGTCGAATGGAGAGGGAAAAATATCCACGACGTGCTGCAGATGAGTGTCGAGGAGGCATGCGCCTTCTTCGAAAACCAGAGGGGCATACACCGAATCGTCTCGACGATGAATGACGTGGGCCTTGGTTACATTAGACTGGGCCAGCCAGCCACAACCCTTTCTGGCGGGGAGGCACAGAGAGTGAAACTCGCCACAGAGCTACACCGACCGCCAAGGAAGCACACCCTGTACGTCCTAGACGAACCGACCACGGGCCTCGCCATGTCAGACGTCGATCAACTCATCCAGGTCCTACTGCGCCTCAGGAGGAACGGCCACACAGTGATCATCATAGAGCACCATCTCGATGTCATCAAGTGCGCTGACTGGGTCATCGACCTCGGCCCAGAGGGCGGCGAACTAGGGGGCGAAATAGTTGCCCAAGGGCCGCCAGACCAGATACCGAAAGCCTCCGATAGCTACACTGGTGCCCATTTGGCACCTCTCTTGTAAAATAAGTGCCAACCCTTGAGAAGGACCCCCTTGTGAGCAGTGTCATGTACCGCTCCAGAAACCCTGCATTGTCCGACTCGACATTCGACAAGAGTGCCTACTCCGACGCCCCCTGGTGGGATGATCAGGACTCCAACATGATGACCATGGAGGGGACCACTGAGAAGACGGGAATACTTCTGATCATTATAGCCACGACAGCAATAGGGACAGCTATGTTCATGCCAGAATCTGGACTCCTCGCCGTTATCGGAGTGATTGTAGGATTCATCCTCGCCATGGTGATCATTTTTTCAGGCTCTACCAACCCGGCTTTGATTTGCTCCTACTCTCTCTGCCAGGGACTATTTTTGGGAGGGGTGACATGGATCTATGAGCAGTACTTCCCGGGTATTGGAATCCTAGCAGTCGTCCTAACTCTTGCGATTCTAGGGGCGATGCTAGCGATATACCGCGCGGGACTCATTTCTTGGAGCAAGAATCTGGAGATCGCAGTGGGTTCAGCCGTGTTAGCGATTTTTACGATATACCTCATATCCATCATTGGGATTTTCCTGGGATTCAGAGTTCCGGTTATCCACGATGCTAGCCCAATGGGAATTCTATTCTCTCTATTCGTTATTGGCATAGCATCACTATGCCTGGTGGCTGACTTCGACTTCATCGAGAGGGGGGTCGAGCGTGGCGCGCCCAAGCAACTCGAGTGGAGGGCGGCCTTCGGCCTCATGGTGACCCTCATCTGGCTATATCTTGAGATACTCGAGCTTCTAGCTAAAATCGCCGCCGTTTCGAAGAGGTAGTGTGGGGGGCCTGAATGACCGATCCACTGCAGTTGGATTTGATACTGGGCCTCGCCTTTGCAGGGGCTACACTCGGTATCGTCGAGGGCATCAAGCCAGGACCGTTGCTGACCATGGTGATCCGAGAAACCCTCTCTGGCGGCCTCCGTGCCGGCCTTTGGACGGCAGCCGCGCCGATATTCACAGACGGCCCCTTGGTGATATTCAGCCTATTCGCAGCCGCATGGCTCGCAGAAGATCAAACGCTCCTGTTCCTAGTTACAGTGGCGGGGGCGGTGTTCCTTGCTTGGATGGGGGTTCAGTGCTTCTACCTGGATCCCCCCGATGTCAACGCGGACGCCCCGCCACCCACTGGCTCCTTCCTCAGAGGGGTGGTTACCAACCTCCTCAACCCGAACGTCTACGTCTTCTGGTTCCTGATAGGGGGGCCACTGATGGCCTCCGCCATAGAGGAAACCATCATTGCGCCCATCGCATATGCAGTGACGTTCCTCGTTACGATAATGCTGACTAAGGCAACGATCGCATATGCAGTCCATCGAGCGGGCGGCAGCATATCCCCAGTCGCATATCGAAGGCTACTGGCGTTCTGTGGCGTCGCGATGCTTTTGTTCTCCGCCTCGTATGCTTGGGACGCATACAACATGGAAGAGGTCTGGAACACCCTCTAGAGGGTCCCAGGCCCACCCAAAGGTATCTCTGTCAGGGTTCCGTTACCACGTAGTGACGGCCCGATAGCCATAGTCCCGAAAATTCCGATTTCGCCACCCACGTTGTGTGCTAATCCGAACCATGCACGACCATGCTGATCGATGATTATGTCGTTGAAATCCCCGAAACCACCACACCGGTTGAAACCGCAGTCCTCGCTAGTGTCCAGGGGGTCGCCCCAGGCATTCACTTGCACCGTGGTCATCAGTGGCATGGGGCTGAAGGCATCGGAAATCACAGTCAGATAGCCGTTCCACGTGTCGCCCCCGGAATCTCCCAGGTAGCCAAGAGCCACCTGCCCGGGCCCCCCCGCGGCGATCACGGGGAATCCGGTACCGTTCAGCCCGATGGGCGGCGCGACCATCATTGGAGCACTCCACGTGTCGCCCTCGTCCATTGAGTAGGAGTAGTATGGCATGTTGTCAGACCCCATCCACATCGCGTGGACGTTGTCCTCCGAGTCAGGGTAGACCTGCGCCTCCTCGAAGTTCCAAGTTTCCGCAGTTCCGGTGGTTTCAGTCGGGAGTGGGTGCTCGGTCCATGTTAGCCCACCGTCGGTGCTTCGGTAGATCGAGTACCCCTCCCCTCCATCACAGCCCCTGTTCCCTCTGTAGAAATTACCATTCTCGGAACCCATTATGTGGCCTGTCAGCCCACCGCTACCGCAGTTGAGAGGGGCCCCTGGAACCTGCTGTGTCCAAGTTATGCCCCCGTCAAAGCTCGAGGAACAAAGTGGTGACTGCCAATTGCCATTGATACAGAATACCCACGTCGTCGGGTGAAAGGGGGTCGGATAAGGAGAGGAGGCTATCGTCTGGTGATCCTGAACCGAAGTTCCAGTGGCAGGGGTTGGGAGGAGCGACCACGTCTCCCCTTCGTCATCGGACGTTTCAACGGTCATCGCCGTCAATGCATGCATGTCGAATTTCATGATACGATCAGTCCACGGGTCTACGTAGACATACGGGTCATTGGAATTTACCACCGGAATCAAAGGCGGTGCGTAGACATCAACACAGTCATAGTCGCTAATGTTGACCATCCCAATCAGGCCCGAACAACGAACTATTGCGGTCGAGCCACCAACTCCATTGCCGTAACTAGACATGTACAGGTTATCAGAAGAAGTCACTCCTATCGTAGGCTCAAAGGTAGTCATGCCAACCCCGTAGTAGGTGCCTATGGCGCAGGAGGGGGCATTGTTGCCTACCAGGACAGAAGTCCCGTTAAGCTCGCCAGAGACCTTCGTGGCGTCCGTGGCATTGGAGTAGTGGTACCAGGTGTTGTTGGCAATTCCTCCTGGGCACAAATATGCGAAATCGAAACCATCGACCTCCTCTGAGGCTACGGGCTCATCCCCGAAACAGCCGCTTAGTGGGGCCGAAACCACCAGCAGCACTAGTGCAACCGCGACTGAACGCATGCCCTTCGGTGGCATTACCCCATCTTGAGCGTTGAGTTCCCTCCACTAGGGAGCGAGTCAAGAGCAACAATCTCCCCATAGAGCGCGGGCCCCTCGGTCAGAGTTCCAATGATCGCCTCCTCGAAGCCGGCCGCGTTGTGCGCCAACGCAATCCAAGGGCGCCCGACGTCATCCAACTCAACATCGATGAAATCACCGAAACCTCCGCACCTGACATTCCCGCAATCTGAGGTTACATCCAATGGGTCATCCGGTGAGTTCACCACCACGCTAGTGATGAGGGGGCGTTCTTCGAAGGCATTGGTCATTATCGCCATATAGCCCCCCCAACCGACCCCCCCGGTCGCGTTTTCGTTGGCGATGTCATTCACCTCACCGATGTATCCGATCACAACACGCCCTTCATCGCCTGCGAAGATAGTCGGGAAACCAGTTTCGTTGACTCCCGGTGCAGCGACCATCATGGGCTCACTCCAGGACATCCCTTGGTCCCTTGAATATGCGTACCAAGGCATCATGTCCGTCGATATCCAAGTTGCATGTACGTTCCCTCCCTCGTCCACGGCGGTAGCCACTTCATGAGAGTGCCATCCCTGCTGCATCCCTACCTCGGTCGTGATGGTGTGCTCGCTCCAAGTGTAACCGCCATCATGCGAAGCATAGACGGCCGGTCCCTCACAGGACGGGTTTCCCCTGTATATCGAGCCATCAGAGCCACCGGCGACATGCCCATGTAGCCCCGAGCATTGGTTTCCGAAGCTCTCAGTGGGGTAACCTATCCTCTGTGGGTCCCATGTGTGTCCGCCATCAAGGGACCTGGAGCACTGGGCTCCCAGGGCTGGCGATCCAGTGTTGATGCAGTAGACATAGACCACATCCCCCACCAAAGCGTTCTCGTGAGGCATAGAGGCGATACTTTGGTGATCTTGGGGGGCATAGTAGCCCTCTACGGGAAAGGGAGTGCTCCATGTCTCGCCATCATCATCGGAATACTCTACGAACATCGCGGTCAAGGCATGCATATCGAACTTCACGAGCCGATCGTTGAACTTGTCCACGTACAGGTACGGATCGTTCGAGTTAGGGGTCTGCCCCTGGTCATCGGACATTCCGAAAGGCCCCACATCCTCCCATGTCTGCCCTTGGTCCCTTGATCGGATGATGTGCGTTCCATCTCCCAATCCATTGTAGTTTGTGAAGAATATCGCGCCCGAGGAAGTGACCCCTATAGTTGGCTCGAAAGTATCCCACCCAGTCCCATAATAGGTCGCATTCGCAAAGATTGGCGTATTGGGGCCGGTCAGGTTCGCTGTGATGTTGGCCGCAGACACCATCAACGGATTTGTCGCATCGACTGCCCATGGCTCGGTTACGGTGCCGGGATAATGGTACCAGGTGGTAGTGGGAATTGCCTCATCGAAGACGAAAGGCCCGACTTCTTCAGACACAGTCGGGGCATCATCGACCCAGAAGAAGCACCCGGACAGACTGGAACTCAGCAGTACCAGGACAAGGGCTGCCGCACCCGTTCTCATGGAACCCCCTCCAATGACCCCTTCAAAACCCCATCCAATGGTTGTCTAAAGCCACTCATTCTCAAGAACTGGCGGTATTGAGTCCAATAAGGAATCACGTGGGCTCCTCCAGCTCATGCCAAGCTCCCTCTCTGCTGGGCGGGCATCCCAGTAGAGGCGCCTCCGAAGGTGCTGCCTCGCCCATGAAACGCTCAATCTCTTGTGCAGCAGGGACATTACCAGGGCAGCAGGGTAAGGCAGCGTGAGTGTAGGGGTCTTGAATTGGGGGTGTGCCTTTCTCAGTTCCAACGAGATATCCTTGAATTGCATATCTCCGCTGACCGTGAGGTACCTCCCTCCGTCTTCGCCCATGGTAAGGGCCCTCACATGGGCCTCGGCAACGTCTCTGACATCCACTATATTCACTTGCATCGGCAGTAAAACGGGTATGTCCCTCCGCAGCAAGGCCATCACGAAGGACAGTGACCCCCTAAGGTGGACCTTGCTCATTGGAGGCCCGAAGACAACGCTCGGATGTATGGTAACCATCCTGGGGCGCGAGCTGCTGTCCAAACCCCCATGCCATTCCCTGACCACTCTCTCCGCCATAGCCTTGGCTAGGCCGTAGGGGTTTTCGTCCAACGTTGCGTCATCGGCCCACGTGTCCGTAGTCAGTGTCTGGCCGTCCTCCCACTTCATCGGTCGAATTGCTGCTGTAGAAGAGGTGTGAACGAACCTTTCCACCGTTCCAGCGTCGTCTATTGCAGATACCACATTTCTGGTTCCTATCACACTAGGGTCAACAATCTGCCTTTGTGGGTCCTTGGCGCTAATTCTCACTGCGGCTGCGGTGTGTATCAAATCAGTACACCCTGCAATCGCCCGATTGACCGAAGTGGTATCGAGCAAATCCATCTCGACTATCTCTAGGCTACCTCCCTGCGAAACAGGGAGTCCCTTCAGGTGATCTACCCTAATTGGGTCCTCGAGATCCCTAACCGTGGCCCTGACCTTACGCCCGCGACTCAACAGGTTCGCAACAACGTGGCTACCGATGTAACCACTAGCCCCAGTAACCACTACCGTGCCGCCTGCCATGGTCCACGGAATGCGCGTCGCGCTTTGACTTAGCGCTCTATTCACTGTCGTCCTCGGAGGCAGGGGATAGCCAACTGGGAGCCCACCAATTCAGGGAACCCATCAATCGCATGGTCGAGGGCACAACCAAGGCCCTCACAATGGTTGCATCGACCGCTACACCGAGAGCCAACATCAAGCCGAACTGCTTCATCAATGAGACGGAAGACAGGCCGAATGCCGAGAAGACAGTCACCATGACCAACGCAGCAGAGGTGATTATGCGACCACTCTTCTGCAGGCCCACTGCAACGGCCTTGGTGTTGTCCCCCACCCTCTCCCACTCTTCGTGAATCCTAGAAAGCATCAGTACTTCGTAGTCCATACTCAGGCCGAAAAGTATAGCGAAAATCATCACAGGTGTGGTTGGATCGATGGGCTGCGGAGTGAAATTGAGCAACTCAGCGCCGTTCCCCTCCTGGAATATCCAAACCAATACTCCGAAGGAGGCTGCCACCGATAGCACGTTCATCACCAGGGCCTTCAGGGGCAAAATAACCGATCTAACCTGGAGGAAGATTAGGACGTAGCTGGAAATCAGGATGAATGCCAGAGCCAGAGGCATGCTTTCTATTACAGCATCTAAAACATCTTGGTTGTATGCAGCCATACCTGCCACGTAAACCGTCGGAACGCCACCGTACTGCTCCTCCTTGCTGTCAAGCCCCCTGATTGTGTTGACTACCTGACGCGACTCTTCGCTGGTCTGATCTCCCTCTATTCCTACTACAATCATGGCAACCCCGTTGCCCACGGTGCTCTCTAAATGGTACTCCCTCAGGACAGCGACCATCTGCGCCTGCTGAGGAGACATCTCATCGTCATTGTCCTCATCCCAGAAGTCCACCACTTCCTGTTCACTCATCCCCTCGTCGAAATGGGCGTAGGAGTACACATAGCCCGTGTTTTCGATGGCAAGGATCTCCTTCGAGAACGAGTGTAGCGACCTGATGTACTCTTCTGAAAGCAACTCCACGCTATCATCGATCTCAAACACCACCAATGCCGTGTTAGCAACATCCTCCGGCCAATATTCATCAGTGAGCTCCATCCCTCTCCGGGACTCGTCATCGGGACTCAGCGCCTTCCAGGAAGTTATTCCCCACTCAGCTTGTAGGAAAGGAGAGCCAGCGAGCAATAGGACGATCATTGAGGGAACCAAAACCGAAAGCGGGCGTTCCATTACCCCATTCGCTATCCACGACCAGAAGCCCGAGTCACTGGTCCGCGTACCTGCGGAGAAGGGCACCTTCAGAGAATTCACCCTGTCTCCCAACAGGGAAAGTAAGGCGGGAAGCAGGACTATCGAAGAGGTTAGCGCCACGAATGTGGCGCATATGCCTCCCCACCCAAGCGAGGGCAGCCCAGTGTTGTCGAAGAAAAGCATGCCTAGAAGGCCGGCTATCACAGTAAGCCCAGAGAAGAAAATGGCACGCCCTGCCGTAGCACTGGTCATCGCGACTGCGGTCCGTCTATCATGTCCATTGTCCAACTCCTCTCTGAATCTGTTAACGATGAACAAGGAGTAGTCCACGCTCAGACCGATCCCCAGTAGAGACACTATGTTGTTGGCATATACGGTAATGTCATCGAACACGAAAGTGAGACCAGTTACTATGCCCACGGCGGCGACAACTGTGTACACGCCAGTCAGTACCGGCAGACCTGCCGCCACAACGCTACCGAATACGAAAAGTAGGATTATCAATGTCAGTGGAGCCGAGATCAACTCCGCCTCGACTAACTCTTCCTTGAGCGTCAAATCGAAGGTAACGTCAATCGCTAGATTGTCAGTTACCCACTTCTCCATCCCTTCTGGTGAATCCGCAGGCAGTCGGATGTCATCTATGACTTCTTTCAGAAGCACCTTTGACTCGTCGCGATCGAGACTGACCTCAACCCTGATACGGGACCATGACGGGTCTACCGAACTGATTAGTTTGGAACGATTCGCCTCGTTCGTAAGCCAAGGATATTCCAGAGAAACCTCCTCTCTCTCATCCAAGACCGCCACAGTGGATAGCATCGCCTCCTTCACCAGCTCGTCGTTGGATTCAGCACCCGGGTGGTGGAATAGTACGTAGAAGCCCATTTTCTCGGTCTCGTTTTCGGAACTGAATCCTATTCTCACGGCCTCCCACCCATGCACGGACTCGAGGTCCCCCTCTCCATATCCCTCGGCATACCGTGGCTCCAGCATCATGAGGCTTCCAAGGCCCGCGCAGAGAAGCAGTGTAAGTACGAGAACTACCTTGGCATTATCGTATACCAGAAGCCCCATTTTGTAGTAGGCCCGATTCTGCATTGAGGCCGGTGAACTGGAGGACTCCATGCCCCGCCGGAAGAAGAATGGTATTTCTATGGCTAGGTAGGTACGCTCTCACTCAGTGTCCCGGCAAACACCTCACAACAAAGAGGCGACGGAATCAACCACAAGGCTCGGCCGCAGGGACGATTTTTCTAAATCGGCCGTCGTAGCTTCGCCGCTGAGCACTAGAATCCCATGAACGCCCGCTCTGTCGGCCATCTCTATGTCTGTGTAGAGACGGTCCCCAACCATCGCGCACTGCTCCGGCCTCAGCCCAAGCTCCTCCACCTTGTGCAGAATCATCCCAGCATTCGGTTTGCCGCAAATATGTACGGGCCTGACTCCAGTGGTCGCTTCGAAGAGATCCATGTATGCCCCTGTGTCGGGGAGCCCCCCTTCGGGGGACGGGCAAACCACATCAGGGTGGCTAGACACCATTGGAACCCCCTTGTGTAGGTGGACTGAGGCAGTGCTCAATTTCTCGTAGGTAATCTCCGTGTCGTAACCCAGGACTACATATTGAGGGCTACCAGAGTTGGTGTTGATTCCAACGTCCTCTAACATCTCCCTCATCCCTTCCGTCCCAACTAGGTAGGTTTCCTTGACTCCCTCGTTTCTGAGCCATGTTAGCAGGTCATGGGTAGATAGCAGCACGTCGTCCTCAGTAGAGGGTATTCCCAATGACTGCAGCTTCGTGAGATACTGGTTAACGGACTTACTCGAGTTGTTTGAGAGAAAGAATCTGCGAATGCCCCTGTCTTCCAGGCGATCAAGGAACTGTACGGCCCCCTCAATCAGATCACCACCGAGGTATATCGTCCCATCGAGGTCAAGAAATATCGCTTCTATGCCCTCCAAAGAGCTGTCCACGTCTCCCCTCATTCAATCCCCTCATGAAAGAATCAAAGTCTTGAACAGGAACCATTTGCTCCAGAGCTGCCTGGACGCCTCCTTGTCGGCAATCATTCCAGTCATCATATCCGCGAGCTCCTCACTACGGCCAGCCTTCCCTATTACCCAGTTCATCAGCCATTTCTTTTTGGCCCATCTCTGGAGTTTGTAGGAGTTTGAAAGCTCGGGCCCCAAGGACTCCCAGAGCTCCTTCATGTACGCTTCAGCCGCTTCTTCAGGAAAACCATCGGAGTGAGCATCCTTGTCGAAGTACTTCGAGGTCATCTTTGCTGAGAGCAGAGCGTTCCCAATTCCCTCCCCTGTGAACGGGTCGACCAAGCTAGCGGAGTCTCCAACGCACATGGCGCCTGCAGTGGCGGACCTTCTTGGTTGGTGCTCCTGTCCCTTCCTCGGGGAACCGAAAGGAAGCTGCCAGCCCTTACTCGTGCCCTTTACGAGCTTGGCCTTCTCGAAACGCTTCTTGAAACCAGGGTGGTTGTTGATGACCCAGTCTTGCATTTTCTTGAGGGACTTCTTGTCTCCTTCCTGCTTCCTCTGCTCTGCGAACACCATGCCAACTCCAACATTCACAACGCCCTCCTTAACGGGGAAGAGCCAGAAGTACCCGGGGTTGAATTCGTCAATGAAATGAATCTCAATGGGCCCCTGGGTTCCACTGAAACCACCAACTCCCTCCCAGTATTCCCTGAAACCGCCACAGTAGTGCTCATCATCCCTCATAGGCTCATTGTGCAAGGTTTCCGTCACGGTCTTTGCCACAGGGCAGTTATCCCCGCCCGCCCCGATCGTTAGAGCAGATGAATACCGCCTCTCATCAGAGTCGCCTCGCCTTCCAAATCCACCACTAACTCCCGTAATGCGCCCACCATCAACATGAACATCTGTTACTGAGAATCCTTGGATTGCCGCTCCCCCATTCTCCATTACGATCTCTGAGCATCTTTTGAACATCATGTAGTCGAACTGCAAACGCGGGAGAGAGTAACCGGCCTCCTTCTTCTGGAACTCCTCTTGAGGAAGCATCACTCTGACGGTGTTCCCCTTGCCGCTGCCGAAAATTATCGAATCCACAGTGAAGTGAGGAGTCGCCTCAATCATGCCCTTCACGCCTAGCTCCTTAACATGGGAAAGGGACTTTCCACCGACAGCATCTCCGCATATCTTGTCTCTAGGCCAAACCCCTTTCTCAATGAGGAGCACCTTGCAACCATTCAGAGCGTTGTAGGCCGCCGCAGCAGAACCAGCAGGCCCGCCTCCCACGACAATCACGTCGAAGACCTCCCCGGTTTCCGGGATATCTCCCGTTTGAATGGGTTCCTCCCATGCCTCCATGCTATCGCCGTTTACAATGCAAGGCACGTCACTCATTCAAGGTATGCCATCGAATTCATGGCTGAACGCTCCTTCCCCCTGTTATGGATAACACCGTGTGGGTCGTTCAAACAACCCTCCCCGGCGAGCTTAATGAAGCCGAAGTTGGGATGTGGTGTCAACCAATAATCGACTCGAACATGGCTGCTTGCGTGGACATAAAAAGAACGATCTCGATGTTCAGGTGGAAAGGCGAAATCCAGAGCACCCCCGAATGGGACATACAGATGAAGACCTCAGAATCGAAAAAAACCGAATTAATTTCTAAAATCAAATCCGATCACCCCTATGAGGTTCCTGGGATTATTTGCTGGCCCACCGAGTCTACGAAGGAATACTACGATTGGGTTCAAGACTGAGACGCCCTTCGTGTATCATGGGCACCTCCTCCCTGTTCAAGCCCGCGAAGGAGGTACCGCACACATGGTGGAGCTCAGACGACCCAATGGAAACAAGGCCGAGACTCAACACCATGTTGATGCTATGCGCCGGACTGTGGATATTTGGTACCGGAGACGCTGTTTTAGTGGCTGCAGGAATAGGAAACAGCCCTTGGACCGTACTAGCAGACGGGATTTCCGTAAACATAGACAGATCCATCGGCCAGACAACGCTATTTGTCAGCATAGCGGTCCTATTCCTTTGGGTCCCTCTTCGCGAGAAGCCAGGGATTGGAACTATTCTCAACGCGGTACTGATCGCCGCTGCGATAGAATACATGCTACCAATGCTACCAACGCCCGATAGCTACGCACTTGCATTTGCACAGGTTGTCTTGGGAGTAATACTGGTCGGAATAGGGAGCGGCCTCTACCTGACCGCAAATCTCGGTCCGGGCCCCAGGGACGGTTGGATGACAGGTATCCAGAGAAGAACCGGCATACCGATAGGGAGGGTGCGTGCCGCGATTGAAGTCTCTGTTGTTGTAGCCGGCTGGCTGCTGGGGGGAACGGTGGGCCTGGGAACCGTCGCATTTGCCTTACTCATAGGGCCGGTAGTGGCAGTGTGCCTGAATCTCGCAGGAACCGTGGGTAACATCTCGGAGCAAACGGGTGAGTGATATGCAGAGGTGTGGCATAGATGAGGTACTGGGGGCAATTCGGGCGAATGAAAACATCTCGGTGCTGCTGGTGAAAAGAGATGCTAAGACAACTGAGTTGGAAGAAGTATTGTCCATAGCCGAGGAAAGGGGAATCAAAGTAATCAAGGGGTCCGAGAACGACCTCTGGAGGATGTCGAAAGATAACTCGGAAGGCATCCCCGACATTCTTGGGCTAGTGGGCAGAGACCCAAAATCTACCTTCGATCAGACGCTATCGCACGGGGGGCTGATTTGGTTACTCGCCGGTGCCGCCTACCCTGTGAACATAGGGTTCTGCATCCGCACGGCAGAAGTCTCCGGCGCCGATGCAGTAGTGATTGATGCCGAACTAACAAATCAGGAGAGAAAGGCCGCGAAGCGTGCCTCGATGAAGGCGCATCGATTCATCCCTGTCCACTGGATGAGCGGCCTTGAAGCGGTAAGAGAGGCCAGGAAAGCAGGATTTCGGATAATCTCAATCGAGGATGTTGGGGATTCCCATCCATGGGAGGCGGACCTGACTGGTAACATAGTACTGATAGTGGGTGGCGAAAAGCATGGGATTCCAGAGGAGATAATTAGAGAATCGGATTTGGTAATCAGGATTCCAATGACTGGCTTCGTCCCTTCTTTCAACCTTCAAGCTCCGTTGAGCGCAGTCGCCATAGAGGCCCAGAGACAAAGAAATTGATACTTGTCTAGACAACAGGGCCACTGCGTATGATTGATGACCCAATGACCTCTCCGGGATGTATGCAAGGGGACGACACCGACAAGGGGTTTGCAACAAAGGCAGTGCATTCTGGAATGCAGGATGTTGAGGGGTCGGCGGCTACGCCGATATTTCTCACCTCCACATACAAGCTCACGGATGAGCGTTACAAGGGATGGGCTGATGGGGCGCAACACACACTAATCTACAGTAGAATTTCAAGCCTCAACTCCGAGGTAGTTTCTGCGAAAATAGCGGCCCTTGAGGGAGCGGAGGATGCCGAGGTTTTCTCCAGCGGCATGGCAGCAATTTCGACCACCCTGTTCACACTCCTGTCTTCAGGGGACCACATCGTTGCGAGCGCCGATTGCTATGGTGGGACATACGGGCTCCTGACGGAGATAATGCCACGGATGGGCATCGAAGTCACCATGGCGGACATGACGGATCCTTCATCATACGAAGAGGCCATCCAAGAGAACACGAAGGTTCTCTATGTTGAGACAATGACAAATCCCGTACTGAAGGTATGCGATCTGGAGGCAATGGCAGAAGTAGCCGAGAGGAATGGAGCCGTTTCCGTCGTTGACAATACATTCGCATCACCATGGGGATGCAATCCGATTAAGATGGGGTTCGATATCGTTCTGCATTCAGGAACGAAATACCTCGGCGGCCACGCCGATCTGATAGCCGGATTAGTTGCGGGGAAGAAGGAACTCATCGCTGATATTTTCTTCAGCAAAATACACTATGGAGGAGCGGCAGATCCTCACATGTGCTACTTGCTTGAGAGGGGAATGAGGACACTCCACACCAGAATGCCAGTGCATGCCTCTAATTCAGCTGAATTAGCTAGGAGACTTGAGTCACACGACATGATAGAAAGCGTCAGACACACCTCTCTAAAATCACATCCGGACTACGAGGTAGCTCAGAGGATTATGCCCAAGGGAAGCGGAATGCTGGCTTTCGTAGTAAAGGGCGGCGATGAAGCAGCCCTCAGGTTCATGAGGTCATTGGATACAATTTTCGAAGCGACCAGCCTTGGCGGTGTCGAGAGCCTAGTCGAGTGCCCCTTCAACTCCAGTCACATGTTTGTCCCCGAGGACGTCAGGCACGAAGCAGGAGTGGTCCCCGGCTTCGTTAGAATGAGCGTCGGTATCGAAGACGTCGAAGACCTTTGGAAGGACATTGAAGGCGCCCTGAAAGCTGCAAACCAATTCCTTGAGACAAGGGCCTGAGTGGTCCGTATGGACATCGAACTGCTGATTGCCACACTGGTGTTCATAGTTCCGATGTGCTTTACGCCTGGGCCCAACAACGTACTTTGCGCAGCACACGGCTCACAGCACGGATTCCGTGACACCCTCCCCTTGATCGCAGGGATGGCGATAGGATGGTCCGCACTCGGGCTGTTCGTCGGCGGGGCCACTGTATTCATCGAGGACAATAAATCCGTATTCGAGCTCCTGACATACATAGGTGCAGCATACATCGCCTATCTCGGTTACAGGGTCGCGACATCCCCCCCTCTTTCTCCCGATGAAGAGGGAAGGGAGAAGCTGGGGGTATTGACCGGGCTAACCATTCAGATTGTCAATGGCAAGGCCTGGATCCACTTCCTAGTGCTTATGACTGCCTTTGGCGGGCTTTTCGGGACTGGTTTCTCAGGAAAGGCCGCTTTGGTTTTCATGAACCTCTTCTTCGGTCTACCCGCAGTCATGACGTGGGCGGCATTCGGCTCCGCTCTCAGGAGAATCTTCTCCTCTCCCTCCTCAGCAACCGCATTGAACCGAGCCATGGGGGTTTCTTTGCTGGCCGTGGCAATCTGGATAGCTATGCCACAATGAATCACGCGGGGCATTCCGACCCACTTGACTCAGCCAACCACTTCATGGCGTTCTTGTAATCCTCAACAGCGTCCTCTTTGTCATCGAGTAAGAGATCCTCTGAAGCGTCCCATAGCGCCCTCAGCGCTGGAACCCAGTCTCCACCCTTGTCCCTGCTTGACTCATCGAATCTCCATGCATCCGACTCTGTCCTATCATGGACCACCAACCACGCCCAACCCATAGCAGCCTCCAGGCCCTTGCCCTTCCTAGCTATGGAAACAGTCGAAGCGACTCCGTCGTCGACGGCCTTTCTTACCAGCCTGTCAGCCATACTCAGGGGCACGGGCAACTCTCCATTATCCCATGGCAGCCTGTCAAGTCGCTGAGCCGTGTCAAGGCTATCCCCCAACTCCCGAAGGAAGGCACCGAAGCCCTGCTTGCGCTTATCTTGCCTAGCCAGTATCTCATCCGCTTCTTCCCCTCTGAGCCCATACATCTTACTGAGAATCTTCCTCCCGTGGTCAGGCCATAAGGCCACTAGCACCGGATGGCAAGAGGAGTCTTCCAACCTAACCACCTCTTCGTCTATCTCCAGGGCCAGACCATCGGTCCTGACGTGAATCCCTGCATCTAGTGAATCAAGGACGCATGCCAATGCCTTCTTCTCTTCAGAAGTTCCTCCCATGTGCTTCAGAAAACCCTCTTTATCTTCATCCGCGAACCAACTGTTTCCAACCACATACCCGTCGGATATTGAATTCAGTATGCTTGATCTGCAGGTCTTGGAGAGTGAACCATCCTCCAAGGACATTTTCAGCCAAGCATCCAACGCCTCGCCCAGGCGCTCCTCTCCCTCAGGAGGAAGAGGGCGGTCATCAGGCCACCCATCTGGCATCCACATCCATTTCGCATCACAGACGGAACCGAGTTTGTTAGGGGGCATCATCGAGATGGCGATGCTTTGTGCAAGAGGAATTTCGGTTTTCGCAAGAGCGGAGGTCGAGAAACCGACCGTGGTACCATCTTGGAATTCCAGTCTCAACCAGCCATTCTCAGTATTTTTTCCCTCAGAGACTATTTCTTCGCTCAGCCCCAAAGACCACCTGACATTCTTTCCCGTCAAGTCCACTGATGACTTGTCTAGAACCCATTGGATCCATTCCGAAGGGGCTTCAGGCTCTGAGCAGGAACAGATGAACCCCCCTTCCCAAGAGAAGAAGTATTGACCGGATTTCGCATGCCCGTCCCACACTAAGAGACGCAGCTTAGGGTGATTGAAGTTCTGGATTCCGGCCTGATGGCTCTGCTTTCCATTCCCCCTTCTCAGGTAACTAGCGGTACCATACAATGGGTGCTTGAACACAGAAACAGTAGACAGGTCCTCCTCGCTCGCCGCCACGAGACTTCCTGCAAGGGATTTGCAAACCTCATCTCCCCCCTTCTTGACCATCCGCCTCCTAAGCCATTTGAGATCGTTCCTCTTCGCGGCTACTATCTCTATCTCCTTCAGTGTCATTGCCAACTTGTCCTTCGTACCGAAGAAAGATACCTTCCCCAACTCTCCAGTGATATCCGGAATGAAGCATTCAGGGTCATCCAGTAAACTATCGAGATTCCCCTCTAGCCTCTTTTGAATTTCCTTTGAGGCCTGCTTGATGCCTCTGACTCTGACCTTCCTCCTACGGTTTTTGTCACCTGGGAATCGAACTTCTGCTGGTGGCTTTGCCATTTTCTAAACTCCCCCCATGATATCCGAACAAAGACCGACCCATCACCTATGCGGTCTCCGGCGCTCAAATGACTCCTTCTCATTATCACTCATGTTTGCAGGAATTATGAGGGTATGAACAAGCCCTCCCTCTGCATTCGAGAGCTCACCAAGGCTACCCGACAACACCCTCTGTGAATCAGTCCCAAGGTCACTTAGGAGGAAACCATCCCACTCCCTTATCGAAGATTCTGTAAATATCCCACCAACTTCCTCCTCAACACACTTCTCAGCCATACTCTCAATCAGAGAAACCGCTTCTTTCGGCTTCATAGGGGTGGGTCGATCGACCCCCATTCCACTAGGGTCAAGATCGAGGAGAACCAATGTGTGCAAACCCCTCGAAAGGTTCCCCTCAATCATCTCAAGAGGAGATGTCGGTAGATATTCCCCATATCTGTAGGGAATAGTAACCTGTCTTCCGAATCTGTACGACTGAAGCCCGGAGGCGGATACCGCGAGAGATGTAGCCGATATACCGGGCTCAACATGGAATTTCACGCCCGACTCGGAGCACCAAGTCTCCAAATCCACATGAGTGGTTGCCTGAAGGGGGTCACCCACTACCATCAGAGCCACTGCGGAAACTCGAGCCTCTTCCATCAAGACAGAGGGACTCTCAATCGATGGGCGCATGAGCCTCTCCCAAGAACCGACGACCCCTTCCAGGGCCGCTTCCTGATTCGCAGGGAGGACAGCGGTATACCCCTCGAGATACCGCTTGTCACAAGATCTAGCAGCCTCTGTCGCAGAACGAGTCATCAGCCCCAAATCACCCGGCCCAAGCCCGATTAGCCACAGTCCGACCGACTCCCCCTCATCCGTCATTGTGAAGCGTCCTGCCCCGCTGCCCATCATGAACGTGATGCGACACCTCAGAGTCCCAAACCACAAGGTCGAAGACACCTTGGACCGAATGAAGTCCGAGCAGTGGCTCGCTATTGGGTATCGAGTTATCTCGGATGGCGACGATAATCACAGACTCCTTCCGATTAGCGCCGAGGCACCACTCGAACTTCCCGGACTGACGCCTGAATACGAGGTAGTAGACGTCAGGGGGAGAGCCGATGACAGGCCCTCATCAGACTGGTGGAAGCACCTCACGGAAATAATCGGCGAAGAAGAAGTCGCCCTATATGGCGAGTCATGGCCATCGAATCATGAATTCATTGGAGATATCATGATCGTGAGAATCGATGAAGCACTCAGGAAGCACACCCAACCCATAGCGAAGGCGAAGATGCAATCCCACCCACACGTCAGATTGGTAATGGAGGACAACGGCGTCCAGGGGGAACTCAGGATCCGTGATCTCCGCCCAATAGGATGCAGGAACGGCGAAGAAATCCTGACTTCGGATTTCCCATCACACCTGCTCGAAACCAGAGTAATGGTGAGAGAGTCAGGACGAAGCATCCTATGCGACCCTAGGCGTGCGTACTTCTCAACCAAATTGCAGACAGAGAGGCTGGAGACTCTTGCGCTAGCCAAGGAGTTGCGCTCCATGCTGGGGCGATCTCTACGCGTCTGCGATCCGTTCTGCGGTGTTGGCCCCGCATTAGCAACGCTGCTGGGTGAGCCAGGCTTGGTGGGGCACATGCTCGCATCAGACCTCAATCCCGATGCAGTAGAGCTCCTTTTCGACAACCTACGCCGCTGGGATCGTAGAGACTACCCTATCGAAGTGAAAACCCTCTCGAGAATACATGAAGATCGCATAGTTGGGCTGGCCGATGCGACAGAATTGCATGAGGACCCTGATATGGTAGGGGCATGGGATCTACTATTGGTTAACCTACCACATCGAACCCTCGAGTTCCTCCCATCGCTAGTGCAACTCCTCGACAGGACGGCTCCTAGTATGGTCAGAGGCAGGGCCATCGTAGCCGAGTCAGAGATTGAAGATGCTAACGAGACCCTTCGAAACGTACTACCACTCAGGCTACAAGGAACACCCGAACCGACTCTCAAAATTAAGCGGGACTACAGTTCGACACTCCGACTTTGCTCTTTTGAGGCGTGGATAGCTCCAGCGTCGTAGGTAGAATGAGTGGCGCCCCGACCGGGATTTGAACCCGGGTCGCAGCCTCGACAGGGCTGCATGATAGGCCACTACACCATCGGGGCCGGCCCTCTGTCGAGTTTG
>MDTG01162270.1_pt1 | contig 23727 bp, 22 predicted proteins | sample 811421 | NCBI WGS metagenome assembly MDTG01 (sample SAMN05326645, study PRJNA326480) | marine metagenome | isolation source: seawater | place: Pacific Ocean: South East | collected 2011
CATCCTGATTAAGTGAGCCTGCATCGAAATTATTTTTAAAAGTCTCCACTTCAGATTTTCCTAGTTCAAATTTGCCACTTAATCTTAATTCACTCATTTTCTTGTCTACATTTTCTGAGTCCATATCCAATAAATCAAAAAGAAGTCGTTCGAAATTACTTGATATTTGAATATCCATTGAGGGAGAGTTTGTTTGTTTGGAGCCAAAAACTTCATAAGCTCCAGTTTTTAGACATCTCTCTAGGATATTATTAATATTTGTAGCAATAACTAGCTTGTGGATAGGTAGACCCATTCTTTTTGCAATATAACCCGCAAATATATCTCCAAAATTACCTGTTGGAACTATGAAATTTATATTCTTTTCTAGATTCTTATGTTGTGATAATGCACTGAAGTAATAGACTATTTGTATCATTATCCTTGCCCAATTTATAGAATTAACAGCAGTCAAGTTTACTTTTTTTGAAAAATCTCTGTCATTAAATAAGGTTTTAACAATATTCTGGCAATCATCAAAATTACCATCAATAGATATAACTTTTATATTATCAGCATTAACTGTTGACATAAACCTCCTTTGAACTTCTGATATCCTTCCTTTTGGATACAAAATAAATAGTTTGATATTTTTTTTGTTTGCGAATGAGGCCACTGCTGCTCCTCCAGTGTCACCTGATGTAGCACATATTATTGAGGCTTTAGCATGGGTTCGAGATAATATCTCTTCAATCATGCGCGATAACAATTGCATTGCCAAATCTTTGAATGCAAGGGTTGGGCCATGAAATAATTCTAATATTGATAATGAGTCATCAATTTTTGTCAATGGTGTAACAAGATCACTTCTAAACAGCTTATAGGAGTCATGAATCATCTTCTTGAGCAGGGCTGTTGAAAATGTTTCACCCGTAAATTGTTTAATTATTTCGTATGCTATAGTTTCATAGTCAGAACATAGCAACGTATTGATAGCATTTTTGGTTAAGACCGGCATTCTCTCAGGTATATACAGACCACCATCCTCGGCAAGGCCATTTAGAATTATTTCTTCAAAGGTAAACTTCTTGTTGATATTTCGTGTACTATAATAAAGCATTATAAATCAAATCTTTTGCGTCTAAATATTGAATAAAAATATATAAATAATAAAGCTGTTGCAAGACCATACCATGTTATTGCATAAGAAAGATGGTTATTAGGGAACTTTAGTTGAGTTTCATTTGATTGGGGTAATTCAGAATATTGATCGATCTGATCAATGAAGTAAGGCTCAATATCTTTAATACGAAACATTTCTCTTATCTCATTTTTGTCAAATAAATATAAGACCCCTTGATCCATATTAGAGTTGGGGGTGAATAAATTTTTTCTCTCAAACTTTCTTACGTATCCCGTTATAGTATTCTTTTTGTATTTAAAACTATCTGATAAAAACTGATCAAATGTATTTTGCGGAATGAAGCCACGATTTATAATTATTACTTTTCCTTCTAAAGATTTATAAGGATTGAGTACCCAATAACCGGCGCCCCCAAATTTTCCGCGTGGGTCTGAGAGATGGGCAAAAACAAATAAGCTATCTTGACTCATAAAATTACCATGAATTTCTATTTTTCGATACAACCAATCATCTAAATTATTCTCGTCTATATTTGTGTATTTAAAATTCGTTATATCTTCGTTCACTCTGTATATTTTTTTTAATAGATCCTGTTTTTGTCCAAGCCGATCAATCTGCCATGTGCCAAGTGCTATCAGAATTGATAGAGCTAAAATTACGCTGACGTTCATGAATATATTTCTAAAATTTGGCATTATATTCTTTAGTGATTTGTCTTAATTCTATGTGTTATATATAAAAAAAAACTTTTTATTGGCCTTGTTATTAATAATGAAAATATAACCGTTAGGGGTAAAGACGATATCATTAGTAAATATATGTCTGGCTGATAGTTAAGCTCTATGAACATTATACCAGACAGCATGAAGATACCAACGACCAGAATAACAAAAAAATTATCAGCATCTCCAATTTGATATTCTGAATAATTCAATAAACAACCGCTACATTCCTTCTTAATAATAATTAGATTTCTGAATATACTGTGTTGCCGACAGGATGGGCATCTTCCTAGAATGATTATTTTGGCGAAGTTAAGTATTTTGGGTGATTTTAACAATTATAATTTGGCTGGAAAATTAATGCGGTACAATATCTCCAGCTCCCCAAACATATATTGCTGCAAATAAGAAAAGCCATACGACATCAACAAAGTGCCAATACCAAGCCGCTGCCTCAAAACCGAAATGTTGTTCTTTCTTAAAATGACCAGCTCCAACTCGAAGTGTACAGACAATTAGGAAAATTGTACCAACAAGTACATGAAAACCGTGAAATCCTGTCGCCATGAAAAAAGTTGCCCCATAGATGTGTCCTGAAAAGTTGAATGTGGCATGCGTATATTCATACGCTTGCACGCAGCTAAAGATTGCACCGAGTGCCACAGTTAGTAATAACCCAAGCCTTAAACCCCTCCGATCATCATGAAGTAGGGAATGATGGGCCCACGTTACCGCTGTACCTGAGGTTAAAAGTATCAAAGTATTTAGTAACGGTAAATGCCATGGATCGAATGTTGCTATTTGGTCAGGTGGCCAATGCCCGCCGGTGAGTTCAGTGCGAAGATATTGCTGCGCTTCACCTGCATAAAGCGAAGCATCAAAATAAGACCAAAACCAAGCAACAAAGAACATTACCTCTGATGCGATAAACATAATCATTCCGTATCTAAGATGTAATTGAACAACAGGTGTATGGTTACCTTTATTTGCTTCCTTTATAACCTCACGCCACCACCCATACATAGTATACAAAACGGCAATAAGACCAATAGTAAGTAACCAGTAACTCCCCTGATGGAAATATATTACAGCACCAATTGCAGTAACGAAAGCCGCAATTGCACCTATTGCTGGCCACGGACTTGGATCAACCAAATGATAATCATGATTTTTACTGTGTGTTTCACTCATTCAGACTATTTTTTCTCATAAATTGCTGATTTTACTCTACTATATACAAAATTTCCTTACAATAAATCCTTATTTTTAAAAAAAGTGTATGATATTGTAATTGTATCAATATTTTCTAATTCTTCATCTCGATCTATTGCGGGGTCTATGTAATAAGTCAGTGGCATTCTCATTTCTTCACCGGAGCTAAGATCTTGTCCTAGAAAACAGAAACATTCAACTTTAAGAATATATGCTGCGGCCTCTGCTGGAATAACATTATAAGTTGCAATACCATTGTTTTTGAGTATACCTTCGTTCTTTGCGTTGTAGAATGTAAAGATATTATCCCCTGTTGTAACTATTTCTGAAGTCTTATCTGGCACAACATTCCAATTTAAGTCTGGTGAAATATTTACATCATAACGCATAATAAAATCTCTGTTTCCTGACTCCGATGAAACAACATTTATAATATTTGGAGTCCCCTTATATCCAGTTACTTTACAAAATATTTCGTATAAAGGAACGGCAGCAAGCGAAAGCCCCCCCATAAATAATATTATGGAAAAGCACATTATTAATATTGTTCTATTTTTATTATGTTCTTTCATAAATGCTATACACTAAGAAATATTTGATGATATTCGGATGATAGTTGTCAGAAAAAAAATAATCACCATCACGAATAAAATTATTGCTATAGCCATTGACTTCTTTCCACGATTTTTAATAAACTCTATTTGCTTTTCTTTTTCAGTTCTCTTCTTCTTGCTTTCATTTGTCAAAATAACAACTCCTAACTAAAACTTATATATAGATAATCTATGAGAAAAAAAGTGAATACTAAAAATAAATATAAGATTGAATATATAAATAGTCTTTTTGCGTATTTCTTTATCTTTTCTTTCTCCCTTGTGACAAAAAGTTGAAAAGAGAATCCTATAAATAATAAATTTAAAAAACATACTGGTAATATATATATCATCGAAACCATATTTAAATAGAAAGGTACAAGTGCCGACACTGACATTACTATTGAATAGAGAAAAATTTGTTTGATGGTATATTTGTCGCCAGAGACATTTGGCATCATTGGAATACTAGCTTTTTCATATTCGCTTGACGTCAATATTGCTAACGCCCAAAAATGTGGAGGCGTCCAAAAAAATATTATTAGAAATAGAAGAATTGGCTCTATCGAGAGAGGTGCTCCTGTTGAGAGCCAGCCAATTATTGGAGGAAAAGCTCCAGCCGCCCCACCAATTACGATATTTTGTGTTGTTCTTCTCTTCAACCAAATGGTGTATATTACTGCATAGAAAAATATTGTAAATGCAAGAAATATTGCAGAGACCCAGTTTATCAAAACTCCCATTAGAAAAACTGAACCAAATGACATTACCAGACCATAAGTAAGTGCTTCAGACCTTACAATTGAACCGGAAGGTATTGGTCTCTTTAAAGTCCTATTCATGATGCTATCTATATCTGCGTCATACCACATGTTAAGAACACCTGATGCGCCTGCACCAATTGCTATGCAAGTTATTGAGATAATAGCTAGAAAAGGGTGTATTGACTCCGGTGATAGTATAAGACCCACTAGACTCGTAAATATCACCAGAGACATAACTCTAGGTTTCATTAGCACGTAATAATCGTGAACGTTACCTGATGTGTAATCCATAATAAAACCTGTTGAGGTTCAGTAAACTAATGCTCTGCATCCCTTGTCACAGTCGCTGTCTTTTGCAATGGCGAGTCTGGTGAGATAAACGATCCAAATTCAACTGGCTCTGGTAGATCTTCAAACTGGTGGAACGGAGGTGGTGAAGATAAAGTCCACTCTAAGGTTGATACACCTTCACCCCAGGGATTGTTACCAGCTGGAACCTTTCTAGCAAATGTAAGATAAACTCCGAAAAGAAATACTAAAACAGCGAAAGATGAAATATACGAGCCTAAGGATGAAATAAAATTCCATCCAGCAAAAGCATCTGGATAATCAACATAGCGTCTTGGCATACCAGCCAGACCTAAAAAATGCTGCGGGAAGAAGATAAGATTTACGCCTATAAAAGTTAGCCAAAAATGTGTTTTACCAATAAACTCAGGTATCATGTACCCTGATATCTTCGGGTACCAATAATACCATCCACCGAATATTGCGAACACAGCGCCCATGGATAGTACGTAATGAAAATGTGCGACAACATAGTATGTATCATGAAAAGATCTATCAACGCCAGCATTTGCCAGCACGACCCCCGTAACGCCGCCAATTGTGAATAAGAAGATAAAACCAATTGCCCAAAGCATTGGCGTCTTAAATTCAATAGATCCCCCCCACATTGTTGCAATCCATGAGAAAATTTTGATTCCAGTTGGTACTGCGATTATCATTGTCGCAGCAACAAAGTAGGCCTGCGTGTTGACACTTAATCCAACGGTATACATATGGTGAGCCCAAACTATAAAACCAATTAATCCGATTGCAACCATTGCGTACGCCATTCCAAGGTAACCAAAAACTGGTTTTTTTGAAAAAGTTGAGATTATATGACTTACCATTCCAAAAGCAGGCAATATCAGAATATACACTTCTGGGTGACCGAAGAACCAGAAAAGGTGTTGGAATAATATTGGATCCCCACCACCCGCTGGATCAAAAAATGTTGTTCCAAAATTTCTATCAGTAAGGAGCATAGTTATTGCGCCTGCAAGTACAGGCAATGATAGTAATAACAGGAAAGCGGTAACTAAAACCGACCATACAAAAAGTGGCATTTTATGCATAGTCATACCTGGTGTTCTCATATTCAATATTGTGGTTATAAAGTTAATAGCCCCAAGTATGGAAGATGCCCCAGCCACATGAAGTGAGAGTATGGCCAAATCCATTGCTGGCCCAGGCTGACCCATCGTTGAAAGGGGTGGATAGATAGTCCAACCACCACCAACACCATTTGCACCGGGTGGCCCTGGAACAAACATTGATATGACTAGTAACGCTAGTGCGGGAGGTAAAAGCCAGAATGAGATATTATTCATTCTTGGAAAGGCCATATCGGGAGCTCCAATCATGAGCGGGACAAACCAGTTACCAAATCCCCCTATCATTGCTGGCATGACCATAAAGAAAATCATAATCAAACCATGCCCTGTTGTGAAAACGTTATAAACGTGGGGATCGCCAAATATTTGCAGTCCGGGTTGTTGTAGTTCTAACCGCATGAAAAGTGATAGTACACCACCAACAATCCCACTTATAATAGCAAAGATTAGGTACATAGTCCCTATATCTTTATGGTTTGTTGAGTACACCCAACGCTTCCATCCTGATGGATTTGAATGATGACTTATTGCTTCACTTGACATATTTTATGGCCTCTTAATTGGTTAACTTTACTACCTGTATATTTTCATTTTCTGTATCAACTTGTGCAAATTCTTGCTCCGCTTTATTTATCCAAGCAATATATTGGGCTTCCTCAAGGACATGCACCTCGATAGGCATATATGCATGTCTTACACCGCAAAGTTCGGAACACATTCCATAATAAATGCCTGGCTCTTCGACTTTAAACCATGTTTCGTTGAGTCTGCCGGGAATAGCATCCATTTTTACGCCAAAGGACGGAACCGCCCAATTGTGTATAACATCTGCGGAAGTTACTTGAACTCTAACAACTGCACCAGCTGGAACTACAAGTGGATTATCCACTGACAGTAACCGCAACTTACCCTCTGTGAGTTCTTCCTCTTCAAGAGGCAGAGAATCAAAGTAAATGCCATTGCTATCTGGGTATTCGTAACCCCAATACCATTGATATGCTGTGGCTTTAATCGTCAAATCAGCATCTACAGGTATATCCTGCTGAGTGTAGAGGATACGAAATGAAGGAACTGCAATCGCAATAAGGATGATAACAGGAATTACAGTCCATAAAACCTCTATGATTGAATTGTGTGAAGTCCTAGATGGCTTTGGATTAGATTTTGCATTGAACTTTATCATTACATATATCAAAAGTGCCGTCACAAAAAGAGTTATACCAAGTATTATTGGAAATAAAAACGTGTCATGGAACCATGTTATATCGACCATATTTGGAGTGGCGGCATCTTGATAGGTCATCTGGTAGTCTTCAGGCACACCAAGATTTTCTATTGCCAATGCGCCGTCTTGGAAAAATGCAATTACAGCAACAAAAAAATAAGTTATTTTTGCAGTAAGCAATCGATTAATTTTTTTCTTCATTAATTTATTTCCTGAGTCGGAGTCTATACCATTATTTGATCATTTTCTTTATATAGAAGTAATATTTTTTACACAACTAATCAAGATATTATTCTTAATATATTTTTAAAAAAATAAGTTTCGGTGATAATACGAATATCGGCAAATTTTCTATTAAAAAAATTTTTTTATTTTAGGTAAATGACTTATATTTTTGGTTAAATTTTGATAAATGACTCTGAAGCAAAAATTTACTCAGGCTAAACAAATATTTACAATAATTGCATTGATAATAATGGGCTGCCCCTTATCAAGTGCATATAGCTATGAGCTAAACAAAAATATAATATATTACAAAGGCTTTATTGACGGCTATCTGTTCCAAGAAAAAGATGATTGGACGATTATTTGCGAAGTACAAAATAATGATAGATGTCTTTTGACGCAATTTATGGAGATAGAGATTAATGGAGCTAAACAAACTCTTCTTGTATATATCATTAGTGAAAATAATGAAACTTATCTCGGCGTGAGATCAAAATTAAATGGTCTTTTGCATTCTACTGATGGAGAGGATATGCTTGTAATGGCATTATCAAAGATACAAGATCTGAAGTTCCAATTGCTAAATACAAAGTGTACGAAAGATTTTTGTGAATATATCGCCGTTATCCCAGACAAGTTCATGGAGACTCTACAAAAGGAAGATGATTTTATAATCGGAATAAATATAAAATCAGATGAAAATATTGGTGTCATTATCGAAACTAGTGGCTTCGCTGAGATGTTCGACTCTATTAATAAGATTAAATAAATATAACTAGAAATTTTTGTTTTTTTATTGGATACTATTCTTATATATTCAAAATAATTGAGTCATAAGGGTAAAATAATGAAAAAAATTTTTATTTACATGTGCTGCCTAACACTGGCTGTTCTCATTTCAACAAATCAACTTTCATCGAGGAGCCTATGCGATGGCCCTGGAGGAGGATTACTCTGTGGAGCGGGAATTGGTGGTGGAATTGGTTCTGCAATTGATGGTGATGACGGAGCCAAGGCTGGTGCCATAATTGGTGGAATTATGGGTATTGCATCTAGTATCAACGAATCGGAAAATAAAAATACAGATGTAAGTAAAGATTCTTACAATGAGATAATATCAAATGAATATTCGACTAGGCTTGTCTATAATACTCAAATCGCTCTCATTAGTATCGGTTATTTTGTAGGCATTTATGATGGCTCTTACACAAGAAGTACAAGTGATGCAATAAAAAGCTATCAAAAAGACAATAGTTTGGTTGTAAATGGTATTCCTTCTGAGGGACTCTATGAAAGAATAAAACGTGATGTTGTTGATCTATATAGCAAGGAATAGATGATTTTAGTTGCCCTTAATGGCCTCAGCAAGATAGAAGGTCACCGTTCCAATTATTGCAAGGAGAATGAGTTGGAGTGGCATATAAATAAGCCCAACACCAGCTAGCACAGCAGCTATGTAAGATGATGCACCAGCAATTGTATATTGTATACATCCAGACAAACCTGATGCAGCCCCAGCAAGTTTAGGTCTAATACTTACAATATTAGCAATAATATTTGGCATAACAATTCCATTGGAATATGTGATTACCATCATTGAGCCAAAAATTATGTAGATATTTATAGTGCCACTCAAGAATACTATTAGCATAAGAACTGAGCCTATTATGGTACCGAATACTGCATAACCAATCATTCTTAGGGAACCGATCCTTTCAGATAGCCTTGCAGTTGTAAAACTTCCAGACATAAATGCAAAAGATACTAACATAAATGTAAACCCATATTGCGTTGGTGAATATTCTAATCTCTGAATTACAAGAAGTGGAGCTGCCCCAAGAAAAGTAAAGAACATGGAATTTGCGCACGACATTGTAATTGTATGAAGGATGAATTGAGGTAATTTAATTAGTTGTTTGAAACTATTTAATAGCGATCTTATATCCCCCTTAATTCGATCTTCAGTTTTTGTTTCTTGAAGATTATAAAAAATGTTCAAAAACAAAATTATACCAACAATCATCATAAGATAAAAAATACTTCTCCAACCAAAGAGGTCTTGCAATATACCCCCTAGTGGAGGCGCTACCATGGGTGCTATAACCATTACTGTTGTTACATAACCTAGCGCGCTTGCAGCTTTTTCACGACTATATACATCCCTTATAATTGCCCTGCCGAGAACGACACCAGCAACTCCGCCGAACGCCTGTATAAAACGGCCTATAATAAGTACTTCGTTGGTTGTGGCAAGGCTACATATTGTTGTCCCTACCAAAAAAATAATTATGCCAAGCATTAATATGGATCTTCTGCCGTATGCATCCGATATCGGACCGATGAAAATCTGCCCAATGGCCATTGATAGTATAAAAGACGATACAGCCATCTGCGCACTTGAGTAAGTTATTCCAAAATGATCAGATAGTGCGGGTAATGATGGAACAATTAGATTCAGCGTTAGAGGGGCAAGACCTGTCACAGCCGCTAAAGACCATATAGAAGGTTGATAATTTTTGATATTAATTTCCTTTTAAAGATAGTGCTTGCTATATATTGGTTTTATGTTCATTGACCACTCCTTATTATATTCATTAATCAATTCGTCTGCTGGGGTCCTTTTTTTTACAAGAATCTGAAAAAGTGGTTCCAAATAAATCTCTTCCGTTGCACCTTCATGATTTCGAATATTCCGCTCAGATAAGCCAATCTTTGATAGAGATAATAGTTCCGTGAGTAAATCTATCACGAAATAGCCATTGAAACTCGCATTCAGGCCGTCCTTATTGAGGCACTGCTCCAGATCTAATACATCGTAATATGTCCATTTTGATATCATTGCGTGAGCCTCATCTAGCACTTTACTATTATACATTAATCCCGTCCAAATAGCTGCCAAACTCAGAATTGAATTATGATCTCCAGAGTCGGTACCCCTCATTTCTAAAAATTTCTTGAGCCTTACTTGAGGAAATAAGGTTGATAGATGAGTTTCCCAATCATTTATTGTTGCAGAATATTCTTTTCCATCGTTGTCGATGAAACCATTGTATAAGTAATTCCTAAATGTCATATGGTTTGGTACAATATTCACACCATTTCTAGTAATGAAGTACATGGGCACGTCAAGTGCGTAATATGCATAATCCTCAAATTTATTGTTACTTTTTAGTGCAAAAGGTAAATAACCACATCTATCGTTATCAGTATCCGCCCAAACTCTGAGCCTGTTTGATAGTAAACCTGTGGGTTTGCCATGCTGGAAAGGGCTATTAAAAAACATCGCAGATACTAATGGCTGGAGCGCCATTGAAACTTGAAATTTCTTGCTGTAATCATCTTCATCACTATAATCTAGATTTACTTGCGTTGTTGCTGAACAATGCATCATATCTAATCCGAGATTACCAACAGTTGGCATATATTTCCTCATGATTGTATAACGTGTCTTTGGAACTTTGGCCATATCACTAAAATTCCAGTTTGGACTAAATCCTAGCCCTAAAGCTCTAATATTTAGCTCATTACAAACATACTCAATTTGAGAGTGATACTCGGTAAATTCTTCATTTGTTTGATGTATATTAGAACACTTTGAGCCTGAAAGTTCAATCTGCCCACCCGGCTCAAGAGTTATATTTCTGTCATTTTCTTGATCAGAAAGGCCTATAATATTATCACCGTCAAAAACAGGTTTCCAATGGAATTCATTAATGAGTATATCAAAAACATTAACTATACCGGGACCGTTTGAATATTGAATTGGTCTTAACGAGTCCTCATGAAATAGAAATTTCTCATTTTCTGTACCAATCCTATAATCCTCAGGTGACTTTGAACCCAAATGAAAATAATTAATAAGATCAGCTTCAGTTAGAACTTGCATGTTTTGATCAATACTATTTTTCATAAATAATTCTTTTTTTTGATATTATAATCACTACACCTCACAAAATAGCTGTCCATTAGTAACTTGCAAGAATGAAGCAATTACAATAGCGGCAGTGTCAGCACGAAGTACCCTTGCTCCCAAAGACAATCTGATAATGTTAGGCAACTTGAGAATATTGTATCTTTCTTTATCAGAAAAACCCCCCTCCGGTCCAATCAAAAAGCACATATTCAATCCTTTTATCCTACTCAATTCGTCCATGGGATTTATTGGGTTAGATTTTTCATCACAAAAGATCATCATTGACTCGCTGTTCCAGTTATTGAGTAGTTCCGATAATGAAATTTCTCTATTAATTTTTGGGACCCTCATCAAACCACACTGCTCAGCGGCTTCTTTTGCTCTTGTTAATAGTTTTTCATTATTAACTTTACGTATATTTGAAAATTCAGTGATCACTGGCGTGAAAGATGAAATACCCAATTCGGTTAGTTTTTCGATAATATATGTGTGACGGTTTCCATTAAGAGGTGAGAAATAGCAATCCATTTTAGTATATTCTGCTTGAGGCCTTACGCACTCCATTACTTCAAGCTCTGTGTAGTTTCGTGTTGTATTCAGAACCCTCGAATTCCATTCTCCATCTAAACCATTAAATATAAACAACTCATCATTGAGGATTACCCGCATGACGTTTCGTAAGTAATGATGGTCGTCATTGGTAATCCTAATAATTGAGTACTGACGTAATTCACAATCCTGATATAGTCTTATATTTCTTTGCTGGTTTGATTGCATTTTATTATTTTTATCTCAAAAATTTTGTTATAAATAATTTAGTTAGTTATCATTCGAAAATTATACTAGATATTGTTTTGAAAAGTATTAAAAAAAGAATTAATTGCTATATTGCATTAACAAGAAATAACAGACCGATTGGTTGGCTGCTATTGTATATTCCTTGCTTGTATGGAATCATTTCTTCTTCAATATTTTCGGGAAAAATAATTGAGGCAAAGATTATCGTATTGTTCTTGCTTGGCTCAATTTTTATGAGATCTGCGGGTTGTATCTTTAATGATATAATTGACCGTGAGATAGACTCAAAAGTTGAACGTACAAAGAATAGACCACTCGCAAATAAAAGTATGTCACTCACGGAAGCAATAATCTTACTCTTATTGCTGTTATTACTGAGTTTATATATTCTAATCTCCTTGAACTTCATAACAATATTAATTGGGCTGGCATCTATAATTCTTGTCATCTTATATCCGTTTATGAAAAGAATTACGCACTGGCCACAGCTCTTTTTAGGAATAACATTTAATTGGGGTGTAATAATGGGCTGGACTTCAGTATCCGAGACTTTAAGTCCAGTAACATTCCTTATTTACATTTCTGCCATCTTTTGGACTCTTGGATATGATACCGTTTATGGTTACCAAGATATTGTTGATGATAAAATAATTGGAGTGAAGTCTACAGCTGTATTGTTTGAAAAGAATCCAAAAATTGCAATTTATTGTTTTTATATTTCAAGCTTTCTACTAATGCTCTCAGCAATGATATGGATTGAATCAAGCTTTAAAACATTTATAGTATTAAATTGTACTGCATTTCTCTGTATTGTGTTCATTGGAAAATTAAATTTAAAAAATGTACAATCTTGTGCAAATTTTTTCTCGGCAAACAAATATATAGGTTTTCTGGTAGTATTAGCATTGATATTATCCGTTTAATCCATAAGAAAAGATGAAAAATATATTTCAAAATTTTGTGATCTCATTTTATGTATTCTTAACAAACTTTTTTTTAATCTTTGGCTACATATACATGAGTGTGCGTAGAAATAGATCTAAGGAAACCAACACAAGCTTTAAACAAAAACTCGCACAAAATTTTTCATCAAAACCTGAAAATAAAAAAATCATATGGATACATGCAGCAAGTATTGGTGAGGCTTACTCAGGATTAAGTGTAGCTAAGATAATTTTGAAACATAATAAAGAAACATATATTTTGTTTACCACAGCGACATTGTCATCATCAAAAATTTTAAATGATAACGAAAATGGGAGAATTATTCATCAGTTTCTGCCCTTAGATGTAAAACATTTTGTAAAAAAATTCTTAGATTATTGGTCCCCAAGATTATCTATTTTCATGGAGTCAGAAATCTGGCCTAATTACTTTCTAGAGCTTGATAGGAGGCACATACCGTTGTATTTACTGAATGCACGGTTATCACATCGAAGCTTTCTGAGATGGAATAAGCTAAGAATACTAGCAAATAGAATATTTTCCATACCAGAATTAATTTCGTGTCAGGATATTGACAGCTATCGAAGATATAAGCTTCTACGTCAGTCAAATATAATAATATCTGAGAATATAAAATACGCAAATATCCCATTAAAAACAGACAAGGAAGAGCGTGAATATCTCAAAAAAATATTTAATAAAAGATTTGTGTATATTGCGGCATCAATGCATGAAAATGAAAATGAGATAGTTTTTAATCTGCACAGAAAACTTACAGAAAAATATCCAAATGTCGTATGTATTTTTGCACCAAGACATCCTGAAACACATAGTAAAATGATACGTCTCTTTGACGATGACGCGAGAAGTTGGTCATATTTGCCAAATTACGAGCTACATCCTAAATGTAATTTCTTTATCGTTAACGAAGTTGGAATCCTGGGTACTTATTTTGAATTATCGGAGATAGCAATAATAGGTGGCTCTTTTGGAAATATTGGAGGACATAATCCAATTGAAGCCATACAGAAAAATTGCATTGTGTTGCATGGAGAAAATATCCAAAACTTTAATGATATATACGACTCCCTAGATAGACTCAAATGCTCGTATTTGACAAGCGATGAAAAGTCACTTATGACAAAAATTGAAGAATTTATTGATCAACCGAATGAAACTCAAGATGCCCTTGAAAGCATAAATAAAATAATAAATGAGAAAAAAACAATTGTCGAAAATGAAACAGTCAGTATCCTAAAAAAAGATCTCGGAGAAATTCAGTGAGACGACCAAAATTCTGGAATAATGTGTCCCCACTCACACATATTTTGACTCCATTTGGTCTAATTTACAATTTAATATCCAAGCAAAGCTATAGGCTGCAAAAACCATTCCATTCAAAAACTCCTGTAATTTGCATAGGAAGCCCAATAATTGGGGGTGGAGGAAAAACACCAGTTGTAATTGCAATACAAAAATTACTTCTGAAAGAAAATAAAAAAATATCTGCAATATCAAAAGGCTACAAAGGAACGATTAAATACCCTGTTCTTGTGAACAAAAGCCACACATCCATCGAGGTTGGAGATGAACCCCTGCTCTTGTCTAAATTTTGCGATACATTTGTATCAAAAAAAAGAAAGGGTGCTCTGTTGGCGGCGAACAACTACGATGAATATGATTACATAATATCGGATGATGGATATCGGGATGTATCAATTAAAAATAAAATAAATATTTTAGTAGTAGATGGAAATATGCCAAAAATAAATCTAAAGCAGTTTCCTGCTGGTGATTTATTGGGCTCATTTGACTCCGTATTAAGCATGGCTGACATCACAATTCTAATCAACGAAAGACAGATAGACAAAGAACTAATCAAAAAGATCCAGAATTCCAAGATACAGTTCATTTCTGCAAAAACAACATACCAACTACGAAACAACGATAATCTAGAGCGAATAGCATTTACTGGAATTGGTTTACCCGAAAAATTTTATAGTACCCTAAAAAAATTAAATATAAAAAGTATCAAAAATTTGACTTATCCAAATCATTACCAGTACAGCAGAAAGGATGTAAAATATTTGCTTGAAATAGCTTCGAAGCAAAGAAAATGCACATTACTTACAACCTCAAAAGACTATGCAAGATTAAATGACTACAATGATCCTACTGGAGAGCTTCGTGAATTGATAGATATACTAAATATCACTGTTGAAATAGATCACTCTAATGAACTGGTTAAGTATATTTCAAAGAAGTTCATAAATTAATCTAAGTATTTTTTATGTGACTAGCTAATGCTGCCTCTGCACTCTCATAAGGCTCTTGCCGTTCTACTGACCAGTATTTTAAATCGCTGATACTGATTTTGTTTCCTGTGACCGCACAAAGGACATATTGCCCATCTGCAAGTACATCAAATTCACCGTCTGAGTATTTTATTTTAGCCTGCTGGCTATCTATAATGTTTTTATTTTTTTCTATCATTGTACATTTATTATTTGTGGTTTTGATTTTTTACAGAAATTTCGCCATCTGAAAAAATAATATTTAGTTTTTTCTGTTGGTCTGCAGCTTTCTTACTTTCTATAACTGTTTCATCTTGATCTTTTATAATTGCATAGCCCCTATTTAAGGTTTTTTTATAATTTAGACTATCTAATAATCTATTATTAGAGGATAAGGCATTCAGTTTATCTCGAATTGCACTGTTAGTATTTAGCATTAAACCTAAATTAATTTTTTCGCACTTATTCAAAGAGTCAGTCATTTTCTGCTCAAGTAATCCTATAATTTTCTCGTTCAAGTTGCTTTGTTTCAATCTCTTGTTTCGGATATTACCCATTAGTACCTGCTTCGATATTTTAGAATTCAATCTCTCAAAATTGATAAGTTTTTCTTTTTGATATTGTGCGCCAATAGACTCTAGTTTTTGCCACTCAAAGCTATATCTAAGAGTGAAATTCGCTAACTTATCACCAATAAACTTCTCAAGAATTCTAATATTCTGATTAATATTATAGTTAATATCATCAATATTGGGAAATAATATCCCTGCAGCAGCAGTTGGTGTTGGGGCTCGATAGTCAGAAGCAAGATCAATTAAACTTGTGTCAGATTCGTGACCGATTGCCGTCATAATCGGAATTTCAGATGAATATACGGTTCTGACGAGGGATTCATCATTGAAACCCCACAGATCTTCAAGTGACCCGCCACCTCTTGCAATGAGAATAATATCGGGTCTTTTTGAAGATGAGGTAATCTTATTGACCCTAATGATTGCCTCACTAATTTCTTTTGAACAACTTTGACCTTGAACAGAGACATCCACAATATCAATCTTAATTGGATAGCCACGATCTTTGTTTATCCTTAGAATATCACGAATGACCGCTCCATTAATAGAAGTTAAAATTAGTAAACTTTTCGGATATTTCGGAATTAATCTCTTCTTTGAGATCTCGAATAGCCCCTCTGCTTGTAGGTTCTTCTTTAATTTTTCATAGAGTGCTAGTAATGCGCCTTCCCCTGCAACCTCAACATTATCAATTAGGATTTGGTATTTTGAATTACTGCCCTTTGAGTATGTTGTAATCTTTCCGGATGCAATTACTTCCATTCCATCTTGAGGCTTTATATCTAATTTTTGAAATTTATCAGGCCAGATTACTGCTTCAATAAGGTCATTTTTTTCTTTTAATGATAAAAATACATGTCCAGCCTTACTTATACTGAGCCCTGACACCTCACCTCTTATCCTTATATAGCCAAAGTTTTCTTCTAGGCTCCTCTTTATATCTTGGGATAGCTCTATGACGCCATATTCACGAATATTTTGATTAACAAAAATCATATAAAACCATTATTTATGAATTAACATTACAATTCTTTAGGTTAATATTATTAGTAAAGTTATCATGTGCTAACTAAAATTGTGGGTAAATGAGGATCTTAATTATTGGAAGTGGTGGTAGAGAGCATGCCATCGCAATGGCTTTATCAAAAAGTCCAAATCAAAACCAGTTATTTGCCATTCCTGGTAATCCTGGCATAAGCGAGTATTGTGAGTGTGAAAATATAGTTGCGTATAATTTTGAAGAGGTAAAGAATTTTGCAAAAAATAATAATATTGATCTCGTAGTTGTTGGACCAGAAGTTCCTATTTGCGATGGTATTACAGATTATCTAAAAGAATATAAAATTGATGTTTTCGCACCCAGTCAGGATGCATCAAAGCTTGAGTCATCAAAAAAATTTACAAAAGAAATTGCATTTGAGAATAATATTCCCACAGGTAAGGCAAGGTGGTTTAATAATCAAAAGGATGCGAGTGCATATTTAGACGTAATTGGGGCACCTTATGTCATAAAAGCTGATGGATTAGCCGCGGGAAAAGGTGTTGCAATTTGTGAAAATCTTGCTGATGCAAATGACTCATTAAAAGATATATTTGATGGTAAATTCGGGAGAGGTCAATCAGTATTGATTGAAGAATTCTTATATGGTGAAGAGCTCAGCTACTTTGCAATTACAGATGGGAAAGATATCCTACCCCTGATAGGCGCCCAAGACCATAAACGCCTCCTCGATGGAGATGAGGGTCCAAATACAGGCGGAATGGGTGCATATTGCCCTCCACCGATCTTATCACCTGAACTCGAAGGTAAAATTATGAGTCAAATTTTAGAACCGACAATTCACGGACTTAGAAAGAGGGGAATTGAGTATAAAGGCGTTCTTTTCGCGGGTCTGATGGTTAGAGAAAACGAGCCAAGCTTAATTGAATATAATATTAGATTCGGTGATCCAGAAACCCAAGCGTTATTAATGCTAATGAAGTCGGACTTTGCAGAACTATTACATGAAACTATAAACGGAAATATAAAGAATTACAGCCTTGAGTGGCAAGAAAAGAGAGCAATTACCGTCGTTTTGGCCAACGAGGGCTATCCATCTCACTATAGTAAAGATGCGGAAATATATGGTATAAATGACGCAGAAATGAATCCAAACGTCAAGGTTTTCCATGCTGGTACCACAATGATTAATGGTGCTTTGAGAGCAACGGGCGGGCGAGTACTAAATGTTACTTCAATCGCCGACACATTAGATCTTGCCCGAGAGCATGCCTATTCAGCGATTGATAAAATATCATTTAAAGGTATGGTATATCGCAATGATATCGCTTGGAGAGCTCTCAATAAGTCTACCTAGCCCCTTTTTGATTGAAAGAATGATTTAATTAAATCCTCATTTTGAATCTCTAAAATGCCTCCATATATTTCTGGCCGATGATTACACTCTCGGGATGATAAATATCTAGAAGATTCTTTTGAGGTAAGTTCATTTAGTTGATTTGCATAAGCTCCAAAGTATAACCTACGAATACGAGCATTTGAGATTGCGACCGTACACATCAGGCAAGGCTCAAGGGTAACGTATAAATCATAGTCCTTTAAAATATTATTTCTTATCTTATTGGTCGCAATTCTCAAGGCGTTAATCTCAGCATGTGCAGATGGATCGAAGGTTGTTTTAGTTAAATTATGAGCTTTTGAAATTACCTCCCCATCTCTGTGTACAATTAATGCTCCAATCGGAACCTCGCCTATATTCTGCCCTTTAACAGCTTCTTCAATTGCAAGCTCCATAAACCTCATAAACGCCCCTCATAAAAATGATATAAAACAGACCCATTTAATCATATACTCCTAATATGCCAAATAATAAAAAAAGTAATATAAAAGATACAAGAATAGCAAAAATTATCTCTAGATCCGGAACATACTCACGCCGGGATGCGGAAAAACTTATCTTCGAAGGGAAAGTTGAATTGAATGGAAAGACCATTATATCTCCAGCTACATTTGCAAACTCCACTGATAAAATTTCTGTGGATGGAAAAATAATAATCCCTTTCAAGGTGACAAAGATATGGCTCTTAAATAAGCCAAAAGGATACATAACAACATCTAAGGATCCACAAAAAAGAAAAGAGGTATTCGATTTACTCCCAGCTAAGATAACTCATTTAATTGCAATTGGCAGACTTGATTTGAATACAGAAGGTCTTCTGATATTTACAAATAATGGTGATTTTTCACGATACATGGAGCATCCAAATAATAAAATAATTAGAAAATACAAACTGAAAGTTAGGGGTAAAATTGAAAAAGAAAAAATTAATGAAATAAGTGGCGAGATGGTAATTGATAATATTAAATACAAAGTAATTAATACAGAGTTCATATCTTACAGCCAATCCAATTCATGGTTAACTATTGAAATTTCCGAGGGAAAGAATCGTGAAGTTAGAAAGATTTTTGAATACTTAAACATTCAAATTAGTAGACTTATTCGAATTAAATATGGCCCATTTGACCTTGGGCAAGTAAAAAAAGGTCAGTTTATTGAGCTAAACAGAAGTGAAGTTGAGGCAAAACTTAAAAAAATAGGTTTCAAAGGATAATAAAATGCGTGTCATATCGGGATCTGCGAAAGGTAAAAAATTAAGTACTGCAAAAAACGGTCTAATAAGACCGACATCTGATAAGGTAAAAATGGCAATCTTTAATGTTCTTCAGCATGGAGTGATTAAATTTGATTTTGACGGCTGTAATACATTAGATCTATTTTCAGGATCAGGCTCGCTTGGAATCGAGTCCTTATCGAGGGGTTCCCAATCTTGTATGTTTTTGGATGTAAGTATTAAGTCACATCTGGTTTGCAAAAAAAATCTTCATAACTGCGGTTTTATAGATCTTGCGATACATAAAATCTATGATATCAGTAAGAAAAAGCCTTTTTTTGTAGAAAGAAAATTTGATCTAATTCTCGCTGACCCGCCATATGGGATGCAATACTCAGAATATATATTAGAGTTTGTGATAATGAATGATCTACTAAACCCAACCGGTATCCTTGTTATTGAAGATGACATTAGGTCAGAGCTTGAAATAAATGATGACTTTAAACTCGTAGAAAAAAAAATTTACGGTAGAACGCAAGTAATTTTTTTAGCCCTTACCTAAATTTATGAACCCAGAATTAGAGATAAATATCTTATTCTGATAATTTCACAATACCGAACGAACGTTCGTATGTTAAAATAATCCAAAGCCATTACTCAGTCCGCCAAGCAGGCCCTTAAAGACGGTTGGCATTCGATCTACAGGAGGGATATCGGCGGTTTTACTATTATCTGTAATATCGCGATCCAGATCTCTTTTGGTGGGTTTATTATTCGCTGAGTCAATATCTAGAATATCTTCTATACTCATATCATAGTTAATATTTTCATTATTACCTGATTGACCCGAGTCAGTTAAATTTCGAAGTGTAAATTGATTCATATTTAAACTCTCAACAACAACACTATTAGTTTTTATTTTATTATCGATTTTATCCATATTTATCTCATTTGTTACGATATTATCGACTTCTAACCTCTTAACTTCAGCCTCTGCATCAAGAATCTGACTATTTTCTTCTTTCAGTCGTAGAACATACTCAGCGAGGCTTTCATTCTCATATGCACCTTCTTCACCATATAATTCTTGTTTGATCTTTGGATTTGCATCATTAGCCTTTGCCATGTCGAGAATGAACACTTCTCCATCAGAAATCTCTGAATTCTCAATCTCACCAAAAACTGACTCCTCAGATAAATTTCTCTGGTCATCAATAAATGCAATTTGATTTTCTGATGGAGGCCTTAATAGAAAATCAGGTGGCATTTCTAATGGTTTTTTTGTAATTGTTAAGAATTCATCAGGCGGGCCAGCTTGCAGGGCGCTGCCCGATGATGAAGTTGACACAAAATCTTTTAATGATGGACCGCAACCAGTCAATAAAATGATGATCAATAATGGCAAATATTGAGAAAATTTGTTCTTTAACATATTAATTCTACTTGTTTAAGGCTTTTTTTTAATGTTAGGGTAAATAAATGCATAGATCAATATTATTAGCCCGCTAACTATGTATACATCTGCAACATTGAACACATACCAACTGTAGCTAGCAATTTCAAAGTGAAAAAGATCAGCTACAGCTCCATAAATCAGCCTATCAAATATGTTCGAAGTCGCGCCCGATAAGATTAATATTAACGTTATTTTACGATATTTTGCTTCGGAACTAATTATAAATTTTGTTATCCAAATACATATGATTAATGAAACCAAGATTATCAGTATTTGCCCGATATAACTCTCCTGTGGAAAAAGGCCGTAACTGATGCCCTTGTTCCAAACAAGGACCACTTCAAAGAAGTTATTAAGCCTAATTGAGTTTAATTGGTTTTCTGCTAGGAGATTTAATAAATAATTCTTTATTAGCCTATCTAGGAGGAATAGACTGGCAAAAAAAATGATTTCCTTTTTGTGTTCTTGCAGAAGTCTTGAGAGGATCGTAAGCATTTATACTAATTTTGCCTCATACTAAGAAACTCTCTTACCGCATCAGCATCTCTTTTGGATAATTCAGGATATTCAGCATCAGTTCCAACGTCTTCGGTAACTTTCCAGGACCTCTTACATTTTTTACCTTGTGCAAGTTGAACTATCACGCCGATTTCAGGCTGCTCATCCAAAATAAAACACCTACTATTAGGCTCTTTATTCATTAATTCAAAGCTACTTGTGATACAAATTTCAGCGAGATCAATGCCACTCACTGAAGCTATTATTTCTTTATCATCCAGATAAATTTGAATACCTGCTTCAAGACTTGACCCAATCTCTTTATCTCTTCTTTTTATTTCAAGAGCTGCGGTTACTGTCTTGCGTAATTTTCTTATATTATTCCATTTTGAGTCTATATTCTCATTACTCCATTTGCCGTTTACTAACTCAAATCGTGATAAATGAATTGACTCATCCTGAGATAATGGATAATTCTTCCACACCTCATCCATAGTGAAACTTAAGATTGGTGCGTATAACTTTGCAATCGTTTTGAATATAATATTAATTATGAATAAAGAAGATTTTCTTTTCTCACTCGAGTGCGGATCACAATACAGAGAATCCTTTCGGATATCGAAATAGAAGGCTGACAAATCTAAGTTTATATAATTCATGAGCAATGTTGTAACCCTCTTATAATCATATGCCTCATATGCATCTTGAACATCCTCTTGAAGTCTTGTGAGACTGTGCAACATATATTTTTCAAGTTCGTCTAGATCCTCATATTTATAATCCCAACTTTGATCGTAGTTAGATAATACACCCAACATCCACCTTATTGTGTTTCGAATCTTCCTGTAGGCTTCTATAATTGACTTTAGTATCTCTTCGCCAATCCTTTGATCATCATTATAGTCTGTTGATGCTACCCAAAGCCTTAAAATATCTGCACCATATTTTTTGACAATATCTTGGGGAGATGTGACATTCCCCAATGACTTTGACATTTTTCTGCCGTCTTTATCCATTGTAAAGCCATGGGTTAGAACCGATTTATAAGGCGCACGCCCCCTGGTCAGGCTGCTCTCAAGCAAAGATGAGTGAAACCAACCTCTGTGTTGATCGCTACCTTCTAAATACATATCAGCTGGCCAAGTTGTTTCAGGATTATTTTCGAGAACAAAGGCATGGGTTGTGCCTGACTCAAACCATACATCCAGTATATCATCGACTTTTTCCCAGTCATCGTGATTATCAAGAATACCATCTAAAAACCTCTGTTTTGCATTTTCATCAAACCAAGAATTCGCACCTTCTTCAGAGAAAATCTTATAAATTCGATCAATTAATTTTTCAGATTTATCAAAGTCTTTGTTTGGAATAAAGTCTCCTGTCTTTTTGTTGATAAATAGCGAAATCGGAACACCCCAAGTTCTCTGTCTTGATAGCACCCAATCTGGTCTGTTTTCAATCATGGAGTGCAATCTATTCTTTCCTGCCGGAGGGTAAAAAATTGTGTCATTAATAGATTTTAGCGCTGTTGATCGCAAACCATTAGTTTTGTTATCTTCCATTGAAATAAACCATTGAGGTGTATTTCTATAAATAACAGGTTTTTTTGATCGCCAAGAATGAGGATATTGATGTTCAAAGCGCTTGCGCGAAATAATGGATTCAGAATCCACTAATTTGCTTATAACATGCTCATTTGCCTTACCCTTTTTACCGTTTTTGTCGAAAACATATACTCCATCAAATCCATCAATACTTTCGTCAAAGGTTCCATCCTCATTAACCGTGTATGGAATCGTACTATCAATGTCTTTTTTATCGAGATTTTTCTTATTTTTCATCCATATCTCAAAATCATCAATGCCATGCCCTGGAGCTGTGTGTACAAATCCAGTTCCAGTGTCATCGGTAACATGGCTTCCATCTAATAAAGGCACATCAAATTCAAATCCTTTAAGAATTTTGTGAAATGGATGTTTGCAAATGATATTTTTTAATAAGTCTGATGGGACCTGACTGATTTTTTTATACTTCGTTACCTTTGATATCCCCATGACCTCTTCCACAAGGGAGTCAGCAATGATGTAGGAATCCCCTACCTTGGCCCAGACATCGCCATCTGTCGATTGAACTTCATAGAGGCTATATGAGATAGCTGATGAAAACGATACTGCCCTGTTACCAGGAATCGTCCAAGGGGTGGTTGTCCAAATGATAATTGAGGTATTCTCAGGTATTTTATAACTCTGTTTGTCATCGGCAAAAGATTTTTTGACATCTAGATCAAATTTAACCCATATTGCATCAGATGTGTAATCAAGATATTCAACCTCCGC
>MDTG01000458.1_pt1 | contig 23717 bp, 35 predicted proteins | sample 811421 | NCBI WGS metagenome assembly MDTG01 (sample SAMN05326645, study PRJNA326480) | marine metagenome | isolation source: seawater | place: Pacific Ocean: South East | collected 2011
ATAGCTAATTTTATTATTTTTTCATTCAGCCTGCATTTGTACTTATGCCAAACCCAAGGATCTAAAAATATATTTGGCTTAATACCGTTATAAATTGTGTATCGATATCTACGCAAGATTGCCGAATAACAAGCATGCCAACTTGAGGGTCTACTAACAGATTCAAGAATTCTAATTGAATTGGGCAATCTCCCATTCAAAGCAGGAGCCCATTTACCATCAGGCAAAAATCCTGAGCAATCAAAATGAGCAACTTGTCCAGAGGCGTGAACACCAGCATCAGTCCTCCCTGCTCCTACAAGATTTATATTTGCATTATTATCAAGCTTTTTTATTTCATTCTCTATTGTTTCTTGTATTGTTATAATTTTATTTTTTTGTTTCTGCCAACCAGAATAATTAGTGCCGTCATATTGAATTAATAGCCCAACTCTTCTCTCAGAGGAATTTTTATCTGAATTCTTATTGAACACAAATACTAATAATCAATATCAAAGATTTTATAGTTTTGTTAATTATACAAGTTCTATAATTGCCATTTCTGCATTATCACCTTTTCTTGGAACAGTCCTGACAATCCTTGTATAACCTCCTTGTCTCTCCCCATATCTTTCTTGTGCCTTCTCAAAAAGGGCATGCACTAATTGTTTGTCATATATGTAACCAATTGCTTTCCTCCTTGCAGATAAGGTCCCATCTTTTGCCAAGGAAATCATTTTTTCAGCCTCATCACGCAGTGCTTTTGCTCTTGCTTTTGTTGTAGTGACTCTGCCTTCTCTAATCAACTGTGTTGTAAGTCCTCTTAAAAGCGCCTTTCTTTGATCAGCAGGTCTTCCTAGTTTTGGTACTCGAAGTTGGTGTCTCATTTTTTCAAGCTGTGGTGGAAATAATAAGTCTTAAGCGGATGTTCTACTCTGAGGAATTGTAATTCCAATTCTCTCAAGAGCTTCAATAACCTCATCTGCAGACTTAGAACCAAAGTTCTTTATCTCAAGCAAATCTTCGTAACTAAAGCCCATTAGATCAGAGACAGAGTTAACTTGTGCTCTTTTAAGACAATTATAAGCTCTTACGGACAAGTTTAATTCCTCTAAAGGTATTTGAGCTTCAGCAGAGGGCTCTGGTTCAACGGGAACTTCCTCAACCATTGTTACTGTTGCAAGAGGCTGGAAAAGCTCTATTAATTGGTTTGCTGCTTCAGCAAGAGCATCATCTGGAGAGGTAGACCCATCTGTTTGAATCTCCATACGTAGTCTCTCTCTTGTTGATGCACCCTCAGCCACTGCAGTTTCATCAATCGTGAAATTGACTCGTTGTATCGGCATAAACACAGCATCAATTTGAAGCAGGTCTATTGCAGTTGTTTCTTCGTTGTACCTATCAACAGGTCTATATCCAGTTCCTCTTTCTACATGTAACTCAAGTTCTAAATTATGCCCCTCATTAACGGTTGCGATAGGTCTTTCACCATCTACAATTTCCACTTGAGAAGAAAATTGAATATCTTTAGCTTTAACTTCAGCAGGTCCTGTTACCACAAGCCTTCCAATCTCAAGGTCCTCACTTCTACTGTTAACTGAAAGTTGTTTGCAATTAAGTAAAATATCAAGTACATCTTCTCTAACACCAGGGATAGTGGCATATTCGTGATTTATTCCAGCTATTCGAACAGCCGTAACAGCGCTACCCTCTAATCCACCCATAAGAACTCTTCTCAAAGAATTCCCAAGGGTTGTAGCTTGGCCTCGTTCAAGTGGGCCTATTAGGAAAACCCCTGTTTGAGAGCGATCATCGGAAACTTGATGCTCAATTCTGTCAATCTGGTATGGCAACGGTCTTAGTTAGTAAAGAAAAGAATTTTTTGTTCACTAATTAAAGTGAATATATTTAGACGCGACGACGCTTCGGACGTCTGCATCCGTTATGAGGAAGAGGAGTGACATCTCTAATCAGAGTAATTTCAAGTCCAGCAACTTGTAATGCCCTAATCGCGGTCTCTCTACCTGATCCTGGGCCTCTAACGAGAACTTCAATTTGTCTCATTCCTTGTTCAAGTGCTTTTCTGGCAGCAGCTTCTGCAGCTGTTTGAGCCGCGAAAGGAGTACCTTTTCTTGCACCTTTGAAACCACTGGCCCCTGCAGATGACCAAGAGATAACTTCACCAGATGTATCAGTAATAGATACTATCGTGTTATTAAAAGTGCTTTGTATATGCACAACTCCATTAGGAACATTGCGCTTTGATTTTTTTGAACCTGTTTTCTTAGTTTGTGTGGCCATTTTAGGTGGGGCCTTTAATTGAGGATTAAATGGTTAACTGTTCAAAGTATTGGTCTATTTCTTTCTTCCTGCAACTGTTTTACGGGAACCACGACGAGTTCGCGCATTTGTGCGGGTTCTTTGACCTCTTACAGGAAGGCTCATTCGATGACGACGTCCTCTTACACAACCTATGTCCTGCAATCTTTTCAGGGCCATTCCCTCTTGACGACGTAAATCCCCTTCCAAGGTAAATGCTTCAGTAGCCTGTCTGAGCTTTTGAACATCACCATCTTCTAAGTCTTTAACTCGTATATCAGGATTAACTCCTGCTTTACCAAGAATTAACTTGGCTCGCGTAAGGCCAATCCCATATATGTATGTGAGGGCAATTTCAACTCGTTTATCACGAGGAATGTCAATACCTGCAATTCGTGCCACTTAACTTTGTTGTAGTGAGTGAAAAAAGCCTTAAAAAGAATTTAGGGCTTTAAAAATTCGAAATAATTCGAATATACGTTGGTGTCAGAGTACTATCCCTGACGCTGTTTGTGTTTCTGGGTTGATGTGCAAATAACCATAACCCTGCCGTGGCGTCTTATAACCCGGCATTTTTCACACATTTTTTTTACGGAGGCACGCACCTTCATGGTTTTGTAGAACTGAGTGAACACCAAACAGATATTCTACTATACCGTTCACTTTAAAACTTCTACAATTCTCTTTGAAACAACATCAATCTCTCCATTTCCATCTATTTTTGAAAGCAAATTTAATTTTGAGTAAAACTTAACTAGTGGTTGAGTTTTACTTTTATAAAGACTTAAACGATTCCTAATAACTTCTTCGGTATCATCATCTCTTCCTCTTTTAATGAGTCTTGTGACTAGAAGATCTTCTTCAATATCTATAAAAACGACTGAATCAATAACTTGTTTAATATCATCGAGTATTAAATTCAATAATTTTGCCTGATCAAGATTTCTAGGAAATCCATCAAGTAACCACCCCTGATTTTTTTGAACTAAATTTTTCTTTACTATAGACAAAACAATGCTATCGCTTACAAGCTCTCCTTTATTCATTATTTTTTCAGCTTCTACGCCTAAATCAGTCTTTTTAGAAACTTCATTTCTCAATAGATCTCCTGTAGATAAATGCAGCAAGTTAAATTTCTTACTTACAATCTCTGCTTGAGTTCCTTTCCCTGCTCCAGGCGGACCTAAAAAAAGAAGACGATTTTTCATTTAATAAATTAAATCAATAATTAACTTTATAATTTCTACTGTCTAACAAGACCCTCATATCTTTGAGAAATGACATAGGTTTGAATCTGCTTGGCAGTATCAATAGCAACACCTACAAGAATAAGTAGTGAGGTTGCACCTAATCCTTGAAAAGTTTGAACATTAGTTGCTCTTTCTACAGCAGCTGGGATTATTGCCACTGACCCCAAAAACAACCCTCCTAAAAGAGTCAATCGATTTTGAACACCTGAAAGATAGTTTGCTGTCGCCGAACCTGGTCTTACCCCAGGGATTGCTACTCCTCCTCTCTTAAGATTTGAAGCTATGTCAATGGGATTAATTGTTAATGATGCATAGAAATATGCAAATCCTAAAATCAATGCAAAAAAAGTTATTGCATATGGCCATGGGTTGGAAGCATTTGGGCTAAGAGAACTTGCTATTTTTATCAAAAGATCATTCTTTGCAACATTGCCAATAGTTAAAGGGAGAAAAATTAGTGCAGATGCAAAGATTATGGGCATTACTCCACCTGCATTTAACTTTAAAGGAAGGTAACTCTGTCGACTGGGAAGAAGTGCAGTACCACCAATCTGCCTTTTTGCACTAACAATTGGAATTCTCCTGGCTCCCTCTTGAACGAAAATTATTCCAATAATTGTTATTAAAAACACCAAAAGTAGAACAATAATTCCAACAACGTCATTCCTATCTCCCGTTTGGGCTTTTTCGATTGTTGAACTCAATGCTTTAGGTAAAGTAGCAACTATATTCAAGAAAATAACAAGAGATGCACCTTGACCAATTCCTTTTTCAGTAATAATTTCACTCAACCACATAACTATCATTGAACCTGTTACCAAAGCCAGTGAGGTTTGAATAATGAATGTTGAATTACTTAAGCTTTCTATTGAGTAATTCTTTAAGACCAAAGAAAAAACGATACTTTGAGCAAAACCCCATCCAAGTGCAACGTATCTAGTTATTTGGGCTAATTTTCTCCTCCCAGCCTCTCCCTCATTCTTTTGAAGATCTTCTAACTGAGGTAAAGCTGCAGTTAGAAGTTGAATGATAATAGAAGCGTTAATGAAAGGTAAAATACCTAATGCAAATATCCCTAAAGTTGAAATTCCTCCCCCTGTAAAAATATCTAAGAAACCAATAAGTTGTCCTCCTTGCTCAATAAAACTTTTAAAAGCTTCTCTATCTATACCGGGCAAAGGAATGTAAATACCCAATCTTATAAGCAATAACAATGCAAGAGTTGTCAAAACTCTGCTTCTCAGCTCTTTATTTAATAGCAACTGAGTTACTACTTCTCCCGCACTAGGGTTTCTACCTCTACTGACTAACATCTAATAATAAAAATGAATTTAGCTATTACAATTTTCATCATACAAACATTGTATAAATAAAAAAAGAAGACTAAATAACTTCGTATGATCCTCCTGCAGCTTCTATTTTTTTCTTGGCTGATTCAGTGAAGGCTGAGGCTTGGATTTTAAGCTTTATATCGAGTTTCCCATTTCCTAATATTTTTAATGGATATTTTGGATTTGTAATCTTCTTACTTTTAACTAAAGAGTCAATATTTACTGTGCTTCCACTTTCGAGATCATTTAAATTAGAAATATTAATAACTGAGTAACATTTCTGATTAATTATTTGAAAATGCTTTTGTTTAGGAACTCTCCTGTAGAGGGGCATCTGACCACCTTCAAAACCAGGTCTAGTAGAACTGCCTGAACGAGATTTTTGCCCTCTCATTCCAAAACCGCAGCTAGCTCCTTGACCAGCAGCTATTCCTCTCCCTTTTCTGAGTTTCCTTTTCCTTGAACCTTTGTTTGGTTGGAGTGAATTTAGATTAAATTTCATCATTTTAAGAATAAATCTGTTCAAGAGAGATCCCTCTCTCTTTTGCTGTCGCTTTATGAGTTCTCAGCTCAGAAAGTGCAACCATAGCAGCTCTCGCGTTGTTTAGTGGTGTTTTACTTCCTAAACGTTTTGCAAGGATATTTTTAATGCCAGCTAACTCTAATACCGTTCGTATCGATCCACCCGCAATAACTCCAGTTCCAGGTGCTGCAGGTCTTAAAAGGACACTAGCGGCTCCATCTCTACCATTTGAAATTGTAGGTATTGAATTATTTCTGGTCAAAGGGACTCTGACCAAATGCTTCTTTCCATCAGCAACACCTTTCCTAACTGCACCAATGACATCTCCAGCTTTACCAACACCAACACCAACTTGTCCCTTCTCATTACCCACTACGATTATTGCTCTAAAGCTCATCTTCTTTCCACCTTTTACAGTTTTAGAAACCCTTCTAATTTGAACAACTCTCTCTTGCCATTCCGATTCTCTTTCTTGACCTCTCCTATCATTTCTTCTCCCTCCTCTTCTTTCACCTCTTCCTCTTCTTTGTTCTCTTTGTCCTTCAGAACCTGAATTAGAAGATCCTGAATTATCAGAGTTCTTTGATTGTGTTTTAGTGTCTGTCATTGTGATAATTAAATTAAAATTTTAAACCGGCTTGACGGGCGGCTTCAGCCAAAGCCTTTATCCTACCGTGATATATATTTCCACCCCTATCAAAAACGACTTTCTCAATACCTTTAGCGAGTGCTCTTTGAGCAACAAGTTCCCCAACAGCAGTTGAAGCATCACAGTTACCTCCAACTTTGAGATTGGTCCTCAAATCTTTATCAAGAGTTGAGGCAGCGCAAAGAGTACTTTGAGCATCATCATCAATTACTTGAGCATAAATATGATTGTTAGACCTGAAAACAGATAATCTTGGTCTTTGATTTGTTCCTGACAAAGATCTACGAAGCCTTCTATGCCTCTTCTGTGTTTGTTGTTTTCTGGAGTTTGTTGACATGATGAATAAGGATAAATAAATTTTATTTCTTACCGGATTTACCGGCTTTTCTTATAATTCTCTCACCTTCATATTTAATACCTTTGCCTTTATATGGTTCAGGTGGTCTTATAGCTCTTATTTTTGCAGCCTCGTTTCCTACAAGTTCTTTATCAACTCCTGAGACAGTAACATTCGTATTACTTTCAACAGAAAAAGTAATACCCTCGGGTGGATCAACCTCTACAGGGTGGCTATAGCCAGCACTAACAATAAGTTTTTTACCTTTAACTTGAGCTCTCGATCCAACACCTACTATTTCCAATTTCTTCACATAACCTTCAGTAACACCTTGAACCATATTCGAAACTAAACTCCGGCACAATCCATGTCTCTCTCGAGATTTCCTTTTTTCATCAATTGGAGTAATTGATATAAGGTTTTCTTCGTGGTCTATGGATACTCCACCAGGAAGAGTTCTACTCAATTCACCTTTAGGACCTTTTACAGTGATTGATAATTTTTCAACTTTCACAGAAACCTTTTCAGGAATTGTGATAGGTTTTTTTCCAATGCGTGACATTTTAGACCTCCAAGTTAGTAAACATAGCAGAGCACTTCTCCACCTACCCCTTGTTTGCGAGCATCTCTATCACTCATAACTCCTTTAGATGTAGAAACTATTGCTACACCTAAACCTCCAAGGATTTTAGGAAGTCCTCTCGTCTTTTTGTAAATTCTTAGACCTGGTTTGCTAACTCTTTGCATGGATCTAATTATTGGATGACGATTTTTGCCACTGTACTTAAGCTCAAGAATTAATTGTCGAGAAATACCCTCTCCCTCCTCACTGATATCAGCAATAAAGCCTTCTTTTTGAAGAACCTTTGCAATACTGTGAGACATACGTGATGCTGGGATTTTTGTCACTTGATGCCTTTTTTGACTCGCATTTCGAATGCGAGTAAGCATATCTGAAATAGGATCGTGATTTGCCATAGTTAATTGTTATGTGTCAGTTACTTCGGAAGGGCATTCCCAATTCAGAGAGAAGTGCTTTCCCCTCTTCATCAGTATTTGCAGTGGTGACAATAGTAATGTCCATTCCTCTAATGGAGTCAACTTTGTCAAAAGAAACTTCTGGAAAAATCAGCTGCTCTTTTACACCAATTGTGTAATTACCCCTCCCATCAAAACTTTTCGGGCTCACTCCTCTAAAGTCCCTTATTCTTGGGAGCGCTAAATTAATGAAACGCTCTAAGAAGGAATACATGCGATCACCTCTTAAGGTAACTGCACAACCAATTGGCATGCCTTGTCTAATTTTAAAACCAGCTATTGCTTTTTTTGCCCTTGTAACCAAAGCTTTTTGGCCAGTGATAACAGCCATTTCAGCAAGAGCCGCTTCTAAAGCTTTAGAATTTGATGCAGCTTCCCCAAGACCTCTATTAACAGTTACCTTTGCTACCTGAGGGACTTGATGAACATTAGATAAGCCAAGATCTTTTTGGAGCTTTGGTCTTATTGTTTCTCGAAAACGTTTTTTAAGTGACATGGTTTTTTAAATAATTCGGCTTAACTTTTGAAGATTTAGAATTTTTGAGTAATTAATCATAATTTTTACAGAATCATTCGATTAATTCTCCTGTTTTCTTTAATCGTCGCTTCTTACTCCCATCTTTCTCAATAACAATCTGAATTTTACTAGCGACTTTCTTTGATGTTGAGTAAAACATTACATTTGAAGCGTGCAAAGATGCTTCTTCCGTTGAGATTCTGCCACCTTCTCCTGACTGAGAGGGTTTTATATGCTTGGTACGAAGATTTACGCCTTGCACAATAACTCTATTTTGAGTAGGCAAAGTCTTAATAACTTCTCCTGTTTTACCCTTATCTTTACCTTTAATTACTTGAACCGTATCACCCTTTTTAATTTTCATTTTTATTGGTGTGACTTGATTATTTCGCTTATTTTTTTTAGGTGAATTTAACATTTAAATAACCTCCGGTGCTAGTGAAACAATTTTCGTAAAATTTCTTTCTCTTAATTCTCTAGCGACAGGGCCAAAAACTCTAGTTCCTCTTGGGTTCTTATCATCATTGATTAAAACAGCTGCATTGTCATCGAAGCGGATAGAATTACCAGTTTCTCTTCTCATAGTTGCTTTAGTTCTCACCACGACAGCTTTCACAACATCAGATTTTTTAACGCCCATATTAGGCATTGCATCTTTAACTGCTGCAACTATTACGTCTCCCACATGAGCATATCTTCGGTTAGAGCCAAGTACTCTGATACATTGCAATCTTTTTGCACCACTGTTGTCAGCAACAGTTAAAAAAGTTTCTTGTTGAATCATTTTACTGCCTCCCTAGATTTCATTCCTTTACTTAAGACTTCAGATACTGCCCATCTTTTATGAGCACTCATTGGACGTGTTTCTTTTATTCGAACTCTGTCACCAACCATACAATCGTTTGTTGAGTCGTGAGCTTTGTAGCGAGTTGTTCGACTTACTGTTTTTTGGTAAATGGGGTGAGGGAAACGATTTTCAACAGCTACAACAACTGTTTTATCCATTTTGTCACTTACCACTGTCCCAATTCGTTCTTTTAGAGCCATGATTTTAATAATAAAAGTTAATCATTTTTTGAGCTTTTTCGCTCATTTTGAATAGTTAAAAGTTGAGCTAGTTCAACTCTTGCTTGCTTGAAACGATGAGTTTTTGATAATTGTCTTGTCGCGAGATCAAAGCGGAGCTGAAAAAGTTCTTTTCTGAGTTCGTTAACCTTTTTTGTAATTTCTTCATCACTAAGTTTTCTAACTTCTGATGTTTCTACTTTTGTCATTGCTTATGTCTCCTTGTTTGAATTAGATTCTTTCAAATTTTCTGATGTTTTATTTTGATTAGGTGGATCATCAGAAACTAAAAAAGTGGTTTTTAGAGGTAATTTGTATTGAGCTAATCGCATCGCTTCTCTTGCGATGGCCTCTGTAATTTCTTCGCCACCCATTTCAAATAAGATTCGACCAGGTTTAACAACTGCTACCCAGAACTCTGGATTTCCTTTACCTGAACCCATCCTTGTCTCAGCAGCTCTCATTGTGACTGGCTTGTCAGGAAAGATTCTTATCCATATTTGCCCTCCACGTTTTACGTAACGAGTCATAGCTCTTCTACTCGCCTCGATTTGACGGGAAGTAACCCATCCACATTCTTGAGCCTGAAGAGCAAATTGACCAAAAGCAATTTTATTACCTCTGGTAGCTATGCCGCGCATGCGACCTCTCTGCTGTTTGCGAAATTTAGTTCTTTTTGGACTAAGCATTGTTTTGGAGCTCCTTACTTACCATCATTTGATCTGTCCTCAAATTGTTGAGGTCTTCGATTGCCTTTGCGGCGTGGATTCGAACCAACAGGTAAAGGTTGGTCCTCTTTAGGTAAAACCTCACCTTTAAAGACCCAAACTTTGATACCTAAAACACCATAAGTTGTACTAGCAACCTTTGTTGCGTAATCAATTTCTGCTCTGAGTGTATGAAGAGGTACCCTGCCCTCCCTTGTCCACTCAGACCTAGCAATTTCAGCACCATTCAACCTTCCACCAACTTGAATTTTCAAACCGAGAACACCGGCTCTTTGCGCTCGTTGGACTGCCATTCTAATAGTTCTTCGAAAAGCAACTCTTTTTTCTAATTGTTGAGCTATGTACTCCGCGAGAAGATGAGCATCAGCATCTACTCTTTCGACCTCTACTACATTTATTCTAATTTGCCTATTTGTATCTCCAATAGTTTTTTGTATTCCCGATCTGAGGTCCTCAATTCCACTACCTTGACGGCCCACAATTACTCCGGGCCTTGCTGTTTTCAATTCCACCTCAAGCTGATGAGCTTTCCTTGAAATAAAAACTTCGCTAATACCAGCAGAGGAATATTTTTTCTTTATGAAGACTCTAATTTTGTCGTCCTCTTGTAAGAGGGCTGGATACGATTTAGATGGTGCGTACCATTTTGATCGATGTTCTTGTGTGATGCCCAGACGTATTCCAGTCGGGTGGATTTTATGTCCCATCAGTTTTTCTCCTCTTTAGAAGTTGTTGGTTCAGATACTGAAATACTTATATGACAAGTTTGCTTCTTAATCGCAAAGGCTCTTCCTTGTGCTCTAGGTCTAAATCTTTTCATTGTAGGACCCATATCAGCACTAGCTGAACTAATAACCAAATTGGATGGATCCATATTTAAATTATGCTCTGCATTTGCGACTGCAGATCTTAAAACTTTTGTAATGGGTCCCGTCGATCTATAAGGCATAAATTCAAGCATTATCAAAGCATCTCTGTAAGTTCTTCCTCTTATTTGATCAAGAACTCTTCTTACTTTTGAAGCAGATCCTCTAATAAATTTTCCATATGCAACTGCACTTTTAGAAGTTGATGGTATCTGATTAGTCATAATTACCTGCCTCCTTTTTTGTCTCTTACATGGCCTCTGTAAGTTCTTGTAGGAGCAAACTCTCCTAATTTATGACCTACCATTTGCTCAGTAATGAATACTGGGATATGGCTTCTCCCATTGTGAACAGCGATAGTATGCCCAATCATCATAGGTAAAATAGTTGATGCTCTTGACCATGTTTTAATGACTGATTTGTCATTATTTTCATTTTGCTTTTCGAGCTTCGTAAGAAGGCTGTCAGAGATAAATGGTCCTTTTTTAAGTGATCTTCCCATAGTAATTTTTAGTTAAAAGTAAGTTGAAATAATTGCATTTAGGAGTCTCTTCCTCCTCTACTTCTCTTAGAAATTCGTCGGCGTTTACGCAGAACGAACTTATTACTTGGTTTATTTTTCTTTCTTGTCTTTAGTCCTAATGCAGGTTTCCCCCAAGGTGTAACAGGACCAGCTCTACCAATTGGTGCTTTACCTTCACCACCACCGTGTGGGTGATCACATGGGTTCATTACACTTCCTCTTACTTGAGGTCTTCTTCCAAGCCATCTTTTTCTTCCAGCCTTTCCTAAGCTAGTGTTTCTTATTTCACTATTTCCAACTTCTCCAAGGGTTGCGTAACACTCTTTTCTAACCAATCTGACTTCTGTTGAAGGTAATTTTAAAGCAACATATTCACCTTCTTTTGCAACCACTTGGGCACTTGCTCCAGCAGTTCGAACCATTTGAGCACCTCTGCCAGGATGTAATTCGACGCAATGAACACTTGATCCTAAAGGAATAGATGAGAGTGGTAATGCATTCCCTGTTTCAATTGGTGCATTTTCTCCAGAAACAACTTCTTGACCAATTGAAATTCCATTTGGAGCAATTATGTATCTTTTCTCTCCATCCATGTAATGCAGGAGTGCCAATCGAGCATTCCTGTGAGGGTCATAGTGTATTGCTGCGATTTTGGCTGGAACATCATTTTTATTTCTCCTAAAATCAACAAGTCTATATAATTTTTTGTGACCTCCACCTCTATGCCTACAAGTAATTACACCTCTATTATTTCTACCTTTTTTTCTATGTTTAGATACTAGAAGTGATTTTTCTGGCTTGTTACTTGTTATCTCATTAAAGTCAGTAACAACTCTTGTTCGAGTGCCAGGTGTATAGGGTCTGAACTTTCTTATAGCCATGATTAAACTCCTTAAGATTCTGGGAATAATTGTATGGAATTGCCATCAGCAAGACGAACAATTGCCTTTTTAACCTGGGTTCTTTTACCAGCAAATCTGCCAACTCTTCTACTTTTTCTTGGAGGATTCATAGTACTTATTCCAACTACCTTGACTTCAAACATTTCTTCTATTGCCGCTTTTATTTCTGGTTTTGCCGCACGGTGATCAACTTCAAAAGAGTATTGATTAAACTCTAACCCTCGAGTAGCTTTTTCTGTAATTAACGGGCGTCTGATCACATCAGCAAGTCTTCCCTTAAAAGCCTTAGTCATTTCCGTACACCTCCTGAATATTTGAAAGAGCATCATTGCTAATTATTAATGAATTAGCGTTTAGCAAATCAAAAACATTTAGCTGATCGGACTTAATTAATTTGACATTCTTTATATTCCTAACCGATCGAGTGATTGTCTCACTTGGGTTAGAGAGAATTATCAAAATTTTCTTTTCTGAATCAACTCCTAATCGAGAGAAAGCTTCAGTAATTTCTTTTGTTTTGGGGGCTTTTAACGTGGAGCCAAAATCTTTAACAATAATTGAGTCATCGATACGAGACATAAATGCCGTCCTTAGAGCTAAGCGTCGCTCTTTTTTATTCATAGAAAGGTTATAAGTTCTTGGTTTAGGGCCAAAAATTATACCTCCTCCTGGTCTCAAGGGAGTTCTTATTGAACCTTGCCTAGCTCTTCCTGTTCCTTTTTGTTTATAAGGTTTTCTACCACCTCCTCTTACTTCAGATCTTGTAAGAGTGCTTGCAGTCCCTTGACGAGAATGTGCTTGTTGCCTAAGTACAGCTCTATGCATTAAATCGGCAGCAGAACTTTCTTTTGCAACTCTTAATTCAACTTTTGCTTGGCCAGTTTCTTTACCTTGCCAATCTTTAATAACGCAGCTTGTCATTTTTGATTACCTCCTGTTTTTAGAGGAGAATTAATTTTTTTTGCAGGTAATACATTCACTATTGAACCTGGTTTACCTGGAACTGATCCCTTAATAACAAGTAAATTTCTTTCTCCGTCGACCATAACGATTGTTAGACCTTTTGTTGTTATTTTCTTGCCTCCATACCTTCCTGCCATCCTTTTTCCGGGATAAATTCTTCCTGGAGTCGTTCCAGCACCAGTTGAACCGGGTAACCTATGATTCTTAGATCCGTGACTCATTGGTCCTCTGCTAAATCCATGTCTTTTCTGATAACCAGAAAAACCCCGACCCATGGTGTCTCCACTTACATCAACTTTTTGCCCAACTTCAAAGCTTCCAACTGTTATTTCATCACCAAGTTTGAAATCAGATACTTTATCAACTCTGTATTCTCTTAAATGACGTAATAATTCCTCACCTGACTTTTTCAGATGCCCCTTACTAGGGTTGTTTATTAATTTATCTCTGACGGTTCCGTAACCTATCTGAATTGCGGAATAACCATCAGTTTCGTGATTTTTAAGCTGAGTAACCCTACAAGGACCAGCTTGAATCAAAGTTACAGGAATTGCCCTGCCTTGATCGTCAAAAAATTGGGACATACCCAATTTTTTTCCGAGAATACCTAAAGACATTGATTTTAGTAGCGCTGACATCTTTTCTCACAAAGGAGAAATATTAAATGCTGAAAAATTTAATATCCAAAAATTTAAATCGAATTAATCGAGTAAAAATTGGTTTATGTAAAAATCAGCTGGTTAAGACTTGATCATAATTAAATGATTAGTTTCTCTGCAAAATTAATTTTAATTAATTTTGCAACACCATAGATTTAACTTGTTTGCTAAACCTGCTTAACTTTTTGGAGGCCCGGTCAGCGATCGGGCATAAAAAGCTTCAGCAAATAATAAGACTACACCACGATGGCACCATTAAGGAAAAGATCTAAAATTATTTTGAATTCGAATTTGAAAGGAAAACATGCCATTACTTCTATCTGGTCGAAATTTTCGCCAAGATCTTGAAGATTCTGGTTGTCTAGCTTTATTTTCTCCTTTAGAAGGAGGTGCTGAAACCAGATTATTGAGAAGATTAAGAGCTAGTGGATACAAAACTCAGATTATTTCTGCTCGAGGTCTTGGAGATCCAGAAGTTTTTCTTTTACAACGCCATGGGATCAGACCTCCTCACCTAGGTCATCAGAATATTGGTAGGAATGGAGCTGTTGGAGAAGTTCAACAAGTAATACCTCAATTAATAGAACTGCTTAAAGAAGATGCCCCTGTAGTTTTATGGTTATTAGAAGGACAAGTTCTTTCAACAGCTGAATTACTCTCTTTAAATGAGCTTTGCAAAAAAGAATCAAGATTAAAAATAGTTATTGAAATGGGAGGTGCAAGAAGTTTGAAATGGCAATCAATTGAAAGCTTCATAAAAAATTGAAAAGTGAATCTATAAATGGTGATATTGCTCTTGAGCAAGGCACTTGGGTCAAGTTAATTTGTGGTGCCAGCAATCAAGACTTAGCTTCAATAACAGATCTTTGTGCTATTTATGCTGCGGCAGGTGTTAATTGCATTGACATAGCCGCTGACGAAGCAGTTGCACACGCAGCTCAAAAAGCTCTCGATTGGGTTGAATTAAATTTAGGAAAAAAAAGACCGTGGTTAATGGTAAGTGTTAGCGATGGGAAAGATGTTCATTTCCGAAAAGCATATTTTGATCCTGAGAAGTGTCCAGAGACTTGCTCAAGACCATGCGAAAAAGTTTGCCCCGCAAACGCAATTCAACAATCTGAAGGTGTTAAAAAAAATCTTTGTTACGGATGTGGTAGATGTTTACCAATTTGTCCTTTGGGAATTATTGAAGAAAAAAATCAAGCTTTACCTATAAGTAAATTCGGATCAATAATTTCCAAAATACAACCTGATGCAGTAGAAATCCATACTGCTCCAGGACGTTTAGAAGAATTTGAAACTTCGTTAATTTCTGTACTTAAGTCAAAAGTAAAATTAAACAGAATAGCAGTAAGCTGCGGACTTTATGGCCATGGAATTGATGAATATTCCTTAGCCAATGAACTTTGGCAGCGATATGAATGTTTAAGAAAATTCAATCAAAAACCAATCTGGCAACTTGATGGACGGCCAATGAGTGGAGATATAGGTAAAGGCACAGGTAAATTTGCAATTTCTTTATGGCAAAAGATTCTCCCATTAGCGCCGCCAGGACCTCTTCAACTTGCAGGAGGAACAAATTCAGAAACTATTACATATTTAAATAATCCCAAGCTTCCCCCCGCGGGAGTTGCTTTTGGGGGAATGGCTAGAAAGATAATTCAACCAATTTTAGTAGAAGCTCAACAAGAAAATATAAAACTTATAGATTGGCCTGAAGGCTGGAATAGAGCTTTAGAAAAAGCATGCAATCTTATTAATCCATGGTTAGTTAAATAATTTTAGAACTTGGAAATTAAAAAAAAATATCTATATATTCAGAAATCTGAAAAAACTTCAATTCGGTATTAAGCAATCAACTATTAGAATGCAAGATGTACAATCAAATTATTAGAGATAAAAATTCTCTAATATATTGGGGCGTCGCCAAGTGGTAAGGCAGCGGGTTTTGGTCTCGCCATTCGTGGGTTCGAATCCTACCGCCCCAGCTTCTTTTTACTACATGTGACAAAAAAAAATCTGATAATTTTCGATTTTGATGGTGTAATCATTGATGGAATGGAAGAATATTGGTCAAGTTCAAGAAAAGCTTGTTCAACTTTGTTCCCTAGTAATAAAAGTTTGATCTTGAAAAAAGAATCAGTTCCCAACAGCTTTAAAAACTTAAGGCCATGGGTAGAGTTTGGTTGGGAAATGGTTCTCTTAACCAATGAGATCTCACAAGAAAAAAGTTTACTTTCACAAAAAGGATGGAAATATTTTTCTAGTAATTATCAAGAAGAATGTCTAAAAGCTATAAAAAAATTAAAAACAGATACTTATACACTTCAACTAGAACTTGACAGGGCAAGAGAAAAGGCTATTAAAAATGATTTCGAAAAATGGCTTTATAGTCACAAATCATTTCCGGGAGTAATAGATAGAATAAAAAAGATTCATAAAGAAGGGTATTTAATAGCTGTCTTATCAACAAAAAATTCTGTTTTTACATCAAAAATATTATCCTCATTTCAAGTAGATATAGACTTTATTTTTGGTCACGAAGCCGGGAAAAAGACAGATGTCCTCTGCCAACTCATTGAGAAATATGAAATTTTTGGATTCATCGAAGACAAACTCTCAACCCTAAAAAAAGTTAAAAAAAATAAAATCATTTCATCAATTCCATGTTTTTTGGCCGATTGGGGCTACCTAAAACCCAATGACATTAAGGATTGCCAGCAAAATATAAGTTTATTAAATACCAAAACCTTTATGTCCCCCTTGGCGAACTGGCATTAAGTCGCTAGCGTACGTCTGTACTAATATGATCATTGCTGACAAGCTTGGTCGAAATAGAAAAATTAATCACTTCAACAAAATTATCTAAAATGGCAATGGAACTAAAAAAAAATCAATCTGGGAATATAGGTAATTTGCCAGACAACTCAAAAAATGGGGAAAAGGATAAGGCTTTAAACCTTGTTTTAGGTCAAATTGAACGGAATTTCGGTAAAGGATCAATAATGCGTCTTGGAGACGCATCGAAAATGCGTGTTGAAACTATTTCCACTGGAGCATTAACTTTAGACTTGGCATTAGGAGGTGGTTACCCAAAAGGCCGAGTAGTCGAAGTATATGGTCCTGAAAGTTCCGGTAAAACAACTTTGACATTGCACGCAATTGCCGAAGTTCAGAGGAATGGAGGAGTCGCAGCATTTGTAGATGCCGAACATGCTTTAGATCCAGTTTATGCAGCTGCATTAGGCGTAGATATAGAAAATCTACTGGTTTCTCAGCCTGACACTGGAGAAATGGCTTTAGAGATAGTCGACCAGCTAGTTCGTTCTGCTGCAGTTGATTTAGTAGTAGTAGATTCAGTAGCTGCTTTAACGCCAAGGTCGGAGATCGAAGGAGAGATGGGAGATCATGCGGTAGGAAGTCAAGCTAGATTAATGAGTCAAGCAATGAGAAAAATCACGGGGAACATAGGGAAATCAGGTTGCACAGTAATTTTCTTAAATCAATTACGTCTTAAAATTGGAATTACTTACGGGAACCCAGAAACAACTACAGGGGGAAATGCACTGAAGTTTTATGCATCTGTCAGACTTGACATAAGAAGAATTCAAACACTTAAAAGAGGCACAGAAGAATACGGAATCAGAGCAAAGGTAAAAGTGGCAAAAAATAAAGTTGCTCCACCTTTCAGGATTGCTGAATTTGATATTCTATTCGGGAAAGGTATTAGTACTGTCGGTTGCCTACTGGATTTGGCTGAAGAAGTTAATGTCGTCACTCGCAAAGGTGCATGGTATAGCTATAAAGGTGACAATATTGGCCAAGGGAGAGACAATACTATTATTTGGTTAGATGAGAACTTAGATGCGAAAAATGAAATTGAATCTCAAGTAAAGAAAAAACTTACAGAAGGATCAAAAGTAAGTTCAAACTCAATGAAACCAGTCAATTCAAACTCCAAAAATACTTCTAATGACTTTTTAAAAAATAAAATTGTTTCTGCCGCATAAATATTAAAGTTATCAGCGAAGATCAGCAGGAGTCCACCAACCAAAATAAGGTCCTATCAATCTAACCACTAACCAGAGAGCAACTAATAGAAATATTCCAATCCAAGCTCCTTTTATTGAGAAATTAATAAATAACTGCTCTTGTTCAGTTGTTGTTGGTAACCAAGAAATTATCTTTTTCTTATCTTCTTTTTTCTTATTAGAGTTAAAAGTATTTTTACTTAAACCCTTTTCAGATCGACGGCGTGCTTCTCCCATGTTGATTTTGCTTGTATATGTGAAAAATTTAATAAGGTGTCAAATGATCAAGAGGATGCCATGGCTCAAGTGATTTAAATACTTGATTTCCCCAATTCCTAGATCTTAATCTGCCATCTAATATTGCAACTCTTCCATTACAGGCTCTTAGTGGCAGAATTGCAAAAGGGATAACATTAAGAATCTCAGGTAAAAGTAATTCTCTAAACCAATCTCTGCCTTGTAATTTCAATTTTTCTAAGCGCGCATTTAATAGAGGAGATTTTAAACTTGGGAAAGGTAGTACAGCAAAAATTAATTGTTTAGGGTTAGGTAAATAATCTTGATTTTCTAGCCACCAATTTGAACTAGAAAAAATCACCCCATTAGTATCAGGAGTTGTTGATTCAACAATTACTCTTTTTCCAAAATCAGCAGCTATTTGGCTGCTCAACTTTGCCATGAGTTCATAATCATCAATAATTACAATTGTTATACCATTAAGGCCTAGAATTAATCTTCGAGTTTGATCTAAAATGTAGTGAGAAAAAAATTCAGTATTTGGTAATGGCTGTCTTAAAGGTACAAATAATTGAATTGGATCTTGAGGTATAAGATTTCCAACTTTTATACAAACATTTAACGGGCAATTAATTGAATTTAGAGATTTATCAAGTATTTTATTTTCCCAAGATCTACTTAACATAATAAAAGGGCATTCTTCAAAAATTTCTTTAATATTTTCAATTGGTTCTAATGGTTCCATGTACCATATCCAATCGAGAACTTTATGATTTAATTTCGCCCAACTAACCCAATTATCATTAATACTGTTTATAACTTCTTTCCACGGATAAGGAAGATCATTTAATAGGCCAAGCAAGTCTTTTAAAACAATAATAGATGACTTATCTATTGTTGAGATTGAATTTTCAGAGATAGAGTTAACAAATAATCTTTTTGTCAAATTCTGATAAATATCTAATATCGATTTTTCAAAAGAAGGATATACTCTTATAATTTTCTCCCATTCATCTTTGGAAATTTTTATCAAGTAGGCGTCTCTCAAATAATCACTTATTTTTTCAGAATCAGGGAAAATTAACTGTTTAGACTTTAAAAAACCATTTTTATATGCATGAATCAATTCTTTGTAACTTATTATCCAGACCTTATTAGAAGGAGGAGGTTCTCTTCCTTCCCAAATTGGTAAGTTAAATCCAATTCTTTTTAATTTAGGCAACTCATGTTTGAGTAATCTTAGTCTCTGTTTATCTGAAACAACTAATACTGAATTTGAAGAATCTAAACTTAAAGGGATAAGTAAACCTGGCCACCATAAATTTTTACATCCCAAAGGCAACGAAAACAATGATTTATCACGTCTTCGTAAACTTCTTGAAACTAATCGACTTAAAGTAAGGTTCTGAGGCCAAACATGAAGATCACTTCTCAATAAAGCTTTCAGTTGATTATGAGAATTAGCCTCTAGCATCAAGTTTATTTAAAGTAAAATAGAACTAATAGTCATATTGATTATTGAACCAGGAAAAATATGACTAAACCTCACAATACAAAGAAAACCATAGGAATTGTTGGACTTGGTCTCATAGGAGGATCTTTAGGCCTATCTCTCCAAAAGCTTGGTTACTTCACTTATGGAATTTCAAACAATTCTAAGAATTCTAAGAGAGCCGCCGAAAGAGGGTTAGCTAATATCGTTAGTGAAGATTTTCAAATATTAAACAAATGTCAGATTATTATTTTAGCGCTTCCTATTAAAAGTCTTCTTGAGCCAGATGAAAGACTTTTAAAATCACTACCCAAAGAATCAATAGTTACTGATGTTGGCTCAGTTAAAAAAATAATCTGTGAAAAATGGCAAAATTATCATCCTAATTTTGTAGGTAGCCATCCCATGGCTGGTACTAATCAATCTGGAGTTGAATCAGGCATAAATAATCTTTTTCTAAATAAACCTTGGGTATGCACTCCAACCCAGAAGACAAATACGAATGCATTAGAGCAAATAAAAAACATTGCCAGAGATTTACAATGCAAATGGATATGTACCGATGCTTCAAGCCACGATAAAGCAGTGGCATTAATTTCACATCTACCAATTTTGGTTAGCGCAGCACTTTTAAAAACTTTATCTTTAAAGGAAAATTCCTCAATTAATGAATTGGCTTTGATGTTAGCTTCGACAGGATTTCTCAGTACTTCAAGAGTTGGAGGTGGTAATCCTGAATTAGGGTTATCAATAATTCAAAACAATACTTCATCTTTAATTGATTGCTTAGATAATTATAATTACTCTCTACAAAACATTAAAGAACTTATCAGAACTAAAAGCTGGGATATTTTGTTAGATGAATTAAAAGAAGCAAATAAACAATATTTTGAGATAAATAAAAGCTAAAAAGGAATGTTTAATTTAGGTAGACCTCTAAATGCTAATAATTGATTACATACCATTAATGCTGATTGGCTGACTCCAGCAGTACCTTCTCCAGGATATATTGAGTCCCCACAAAGCCAAAAATTCTTTATTGGTGTTCTACTTGGAAGACCAAACGGACCAAAAATATTAGGACTTTGCCCTAATCCTCCAACTATGCCTTTAGGTCTTCTAGTCCACCGCATAAAGCTTTTAGGAGTTGAAATTTCTACATGATGCCAATCATCTAATTTAAATTTAAAATTGTTATTAATTTCAGAGATAAGAAGATCTTTTAAAATATTTTTTTTTCTTAAATATTCAATTTTATCCAAGTTATGCCACTCTTCAACATCACAAAAGACACTAGCTATAAGAGTAGCTTGTCCCAAAGGAGCTCTCCCGTCTCCCTCAGCGCTAATGGAAATAAAAATAGATTTAAAATTCTGTGATGAAATTTGTAAATGCAATGGAGAATTCTTAGATAAAGCTTTTCTTTCAACTGCAGAATAAAGAACAATTGCACCGCTTGATTCAGGTAATTTCTTTAATTTATTATAATAATTTTTAGTTATTAGTTCAGGAGTCATTAAACCAAATATGGATTGAGGGGGAGGAGTAAATATAATATCTTTTACAAAAAATAATTCTTTAATATTTTCCCTATTTAAAACTTCAATTTCAAAATAATCATCAACAGATTTACGATCAATTTTGATAACTTTATGCCCTAATTTAACCATTCCACCATTAAGTGTTAATGAGTCTAAAAGAGAATTGCTTAATTTTTGCATTGAACCATTTATATGCCACAATCCCAATGGCTCCTGACCCATTTGCAAAACAGTTGATCCATATAAAGCAGCAGTTTCATCAACACCTTTTTGTGAATATAGTTTCAATTGCATATCAAGAAATTTTCTTAAACGAAAGTTTTTATGACAACCAGTTAGCCACATCAAATCGGCAATAGTTAGGAATGTAAAGACACTTGCTGGTATATTTTTAAGCCCTATTGATGATATAAATTGAAAAAAATCCCATTTCGTTCGAAAAGGGATAATAGGATCTTTTTCTGCTATCGACCAGTTGCTCTGATGAAGTAATTCGCACAAATTCCAAAAATTTTCAGATCCTGGGAATTCTTTTTCTCTCTCAAATTTCCAATATTGTCTATCACGCCAAATATTAATTGGATTTCCACCATCTTTTAAATCCACTTTGCAAACAGGGTCTAGAACACTTGCTTCAGGTAACTCATATTCCAAATATTTAAAAATACGACTATGAATACCTCTTTTCTCAAAACCTGCAACTTGAGTTGCACCAACATCAAATATATATTTACCTCTATTAAATGTACCTGCGCATCCTCCAACTTTTTGATGAGATTCTATAAGAACTGTCGGAACGTTATTCTTTACAAGAAGAGATGCAGCAGTTAAACCCGCAATTCCACCTCCAACAACTAAAACATCTGAACTAAATTTTTCCATTATCTAAAAAATTGATTTTCATGGACTTGCTATCAAAGGGGAAGAATCTGGAATCTCTTGAATTTCTATTCAATCAAATCAAGATAAAATCAATAAAGTCTGTTTCTGGAGGTTCTACTCATAGATCATGGCATATTGAACTGATAAGTGGAGAGAGATTCTTTGCAAAAACCACTGGAGTAAATTTATTTTCCTCATTAAAATTTGAATATAAGTGTCTTAATGAACTCAGAAAATTTGCAGATAGTAAATATCTTGAGATCCCTAAGCCTTTTAAATTAGATAAAAATAAAGAATTTTCAATACTAATACTTCCATGGTTACCTCTAAGTTTTGGCAATCAATATAATTTAGGAAAAGGTTTAGCAATATTACATAAGAATTCATCTAATAACAATTTAGGAAAATTTGGATGGGAAGAGGAAGGATTCATTGGGAAGGGAAAACAAAAACATGGTTGGGAGTCTCAGTGGGGTGCATTTTTCGTCAAATATCGTTTAATTCCTCAAATTAGTTATGCAATTAAAAATAAATTTCTAGATAATAATGCCTTTAATTATATAAAAAAAATTGAAAGATTTTTAAATAATATTGAAGTCAAGCCATCACTTATACATGGAGATTTATGGAGTGGGAATGTAGGCACTATTAATAAAAAAGGAGCTCTGTTTGACCCTGCATGTTACTGGGCAGATAAGAGAGCGGATATATCAATGACAAAGTTATTTGGAGGCTTCACTAAAGATTTCTACCAAGGATATGAATATATATATCCAAGAAATATAGAAGAAAATAACAACCATATTGATGATATATATAATCTATATCACGTTATAAACCATGCAAATATATTCGGTGGAGGCTATGTAAACCAAGCAAAATTATTATTAAAAAATATTCATAAAGCTATTAATTAACCTAAATACTCTTGTCTTAGAGTTTGAACCTTCTCAATAACTGCATTCCTTTTTTCACTGGTGGTTAGATTTTGCAAGCTCCATTGACAAAGCACCACTACACCTAACAATTCTAAAAGGCCGGGAAGTATTGGGAAGAAATTAATAGTATCAATAACTATTTTTATCAAAACCTGAGCGAGTACTACGACAGCTATTATTCCAGCAGCTTTGCCGTACTTGCCCATTTGTGTCCAATCTATTTTGCTTAAAGTTTCATTAACTTTATTCATAACTTCTCCTGTACGCTCGGAGAAACCTGCATTCTCATTATTTGTAGTTGAATCTTTTGACTCAGGTGGAGCATCAGACATGAACACAAGCACTAATAAATATCTAATGTGAGCTTATCGAATGTAGTTATAATTTGCCAGTGTATTAATACAGATAAGTCCGAACATTGATATAGAGGATCCCGAACTATCAATAAATCAAATGGAAATCCCTTCATTCATCTCATTATCCAAACAAAATAAAAAAATTTTAACATCAGATTTTTTGTCAGGTTACCCAAATGAAGTTTGTGGGTTGCTGATTGGATGTGTCGTAAAAGTCAAAACCCATGAAAAATTAAGTTTCTTTAAAATTAAAAATATTTGGAAATGTGAAAATATTTGGAAAAAAGAGAAAGATTTTGATGCAACTTACTCTTTAACCAAGAGGAATAGATTCCTAATAAAGCCTGAAGATCATATCTCAGCGCAAAAATGGTCTAGAGAGAACAACTTGAAAATTCTAGGAACATATCACTCTCACCCATTTTCACACCCAATCCCATCACAAATAGACATAAGATCAGTTTATGAATATCAACTTACTATTATATGTAGTCAAAACAATGAAATCAAAGCTTGGTGGATTGCCAATGAAAGTGCAAATGAGTTAAAAATTAATTACCACCAATAAATTCTAAACTAAAATCTAAAAAG
>MDTG01440490.1_pt1 | contig 23714 bp, 22 predicted proteins | sample 811421 | NCBI WGS metagenome assembly MDTG01 (sample SAMN05326645, study PRJNA326480) | marine metagenome | isolation source: seawater | place: Pacific Ocean: South East | collected 2011
CAAAAGTTGCGAAGCAATTAATTGACGAACATAAAGTTAAGTCAGTTGAAGAATTGAAGGATAAAGTAAAAAAAGGAAAAATTGAAGTAAATGATAAAATCAAAATGGGGCTAAAATATCATGGAAAAATTTTTACTAATATACCTAGAAGTGAAATGGATCTATTTAATGAATTATTACAAAAACTAGTATTAGATGTTGACAAAAAATTGGTTTTAATAGTAGCAGGGTCATATAGAAGAGGGAAAAAAACATCTAATGATATAGATGTTTTATTGACACACAGAGACATTTCTACAAATAAAGAATATGATAAAATTGACAAAAATTATTTGGAATTATTTGTAACATATTTAAAACAAAAAAAAATAATTGTTGATGATTTAACAGATGTTGATAATGGAACAAAATATATGGGATTTGCAAAATTACCAAGAAAAAAGGTACGAAGAATAGATGTTAGATTTGTACCGAATAAATATTTTGACGCAGCCCTATTGTATTTTACAGGCTCATATGAATTAAATACACAAATGCGTCAAGTAGCTAAAACTATGGGTTTTAAGTTAAATGAATATGGATTATTTAAAAAGAAAAAAGATGATACATATCCAGAAGAGCCAATTAAAGTAAATTCAGAAAAAGATATATTTAAAAAATTAAAGTTAGATTATTTAGAACCAAATGAACGTTAAAAAATATATAGTTTATATATATATGAATACTAGTTACGAACAGAAATATCTTAAATACAAAGAAAAATACTTAAGTTTGAAAACTAAGTTACAAGGTGGAAGCAGTAAGGTTTTGAGTGTAAGAGAAAGAATCAAAAATTACGAAAATGCCAGAAGTTTAGAACAAAATAAAACACCTGTATTTCGAGAAGTAGTAAAATTATTTGATAAGAATGAATGTAAAGAAAATCTGAAAGAAGCCAATAAAAAAATATTAGAAAATAATAGCAATGTTTATGAGGATTTAAAAAATCTAACAGAATTAGATAAATTGATAATTAATGCATTGTATGACTTATTCTTATTAGGTCCAAACGAAATAAATATAAATTCTAGTGGAAAAAATATATCCTTAGATGAAATAAAATTAAATGATTTCGTTAAATGGAATAATCTAAATTACAATTTTATATCAAATTCGACGCAATCTGATAATTATGATGATAAAATAAAGGAAATAAAGGATAAATTGAAAAATTTAAAGAAAAAAGATAATCTTATTAAATTAATGGCAATAATTTGTAAACACGAATGTAATAAAGAAACAAATCGTGATTACTTAAAGAACAATTGTCAATTAGCTTGCTTTGGTGACACTTTCAAAAAATTGTCAAGTTTAGATAATAAAGTTCATAAAGTTTTGAAATTATATATGTCAAGCAGAGTCGAGACAAATTGTAATGAAAAAACAAATTTTGTAGCAGATATGATAAAAAATGGTCCATCAAAAATACACATGATAAAAAAAAGTGATCAATCAAAAAAAGGTAATATATGTAATGAAGGTAAAGATATATCAATACCTAATATGTCATCAGTAGCAAAATTAAGAAATATTAATGAAGAAAACTTAGATGACTTAAAAAATGAATTAATAGAAAATAAAATTGATACCTTATGTAATCTAATAAAATTACTTAAGAATATATTTCCAAATTGGTTACTTCAATTAGACTTAACTTTAATGTATGTCATGATTTATGATAATATTAAACAAGGAAGTAATAATGATAATTATTTTGATGAATTTAAAAATAATGATAATAAGGAACTAAAATTAAATATAAATCAAATTAGTAAATCAGATTTTAATAAAATTATTAAGGAAAACTTTGATTCTAATGAAAAAGTTTTTGTAAATTTTTCAGGCTCTGAAAGCAAATAAAAACTTTTAAATTTTTAATTATTATAATTTAACGAGTTAAATTATAATAATTATTAAAAATTTATTTTATAATTAATGGGTAAAGCTATCTTTATTAGCCATAAATTGTCTGAATAATGTATAATATGTAAATAGTATCATTAGTATATTTGAATAATAGACAATTTTTGGTAGTAAAAGCCATTTCTTTACCATTTTTTTTCTTTTATCTTCAATACTAATTAAAATTGTATTCATATCTTCTATTAAATACTTTGCAATTAACACAGATATAAATAAAAATACACCACTAAATAAAATATATATCATATTATAGATGTCATCATCTGCCTTTCTATAAAATCTAGAAATAGTTAATAAACCAAATGAAAGTGAAGTAAATAAACCAACATTTCTAAGTTCAGTATTAAACATCATTAACATATCTTTTTGACTATATAGCTTAGAAGCTGTATACATATATATTATATATCATAATATTTTTTATATAAAATATAAGTTATAAAACCTACAAATACTAAATTAAAAAATAAAATAAATCTAAATATAAATAGCCATTTTCTCACTTTTGATTTAATTTTGATATTCAAAGAGTTATACATTGAACAAATGTCTGAAAGTGAAAAGTTAGTAATTAATATTGTCAGTAAAAAATAGCAGATACTAAATAAAACAAAACATCTGTTATACATTTCATTATCACTACCTCTAAAAAATCTAGAAACTAATAGTAGTATTAAAGATATTAATAAATATATTCCTACATTTGAAATTTTTGAATTTATTAATGCCAAAGTATCATTTTCTTGATTCATATAAATTACTAAATATTTTAAATATTTTCTATTTCTAAATAATTATAATTTTCTTCCAATTCAATAGAACCAGAATTATCATTTATTTTTATAAAAAATCTAATATTTTTTAAATTTAAGTTATTTATTATAAATTCGTTATTAAACGTATTCAGAAAAGGAAATCCTTGAATAAACTGTACACTATTTTTTACCAATTCATTATTATGTTCCGCAAAAAATAAAAGTCCTTCTTTATAAAAATTAATATCTACCTCTTCTACAACTTTCCAAGAAAAAATTATTTTAAGTTTATGAAATGATTTTAATTCTATATCATCCAAATCATGTTTAATTTCAACTAAATTAGAAGAATCAATATCTTGATGACTTTGACTAACTGGAATTAATATTAAATTCATTGTTGATATTTTTGATGGAAATAGTTTTCCTAAATCTTTAATTGAATCAATTCCACAATATTTAAGTTCATTTTTATCTTTTATGTAAATTATTTTCCCACAATCAAATTTATCTTCTGACTTTAATAGATCTTCTAAATTATCAAAATAGTAGTCAATTTTTAATCCATCTCCAATATCACCTTTTTCACCAACTGACCCTTTTTCTCCTTTATCACCTTTTTCACCTTTATTATTACCTAATAAAATCCACTTTTTATTTTTATTATAATATAAATTTAAGGAATTTTTTTCAATTGCAAATGTGTTATCTTGATCTATTTTATCTAATAATTCTTCTAGATCATTAATAATAAAATCAATTTTAAATGATTTTCCATCTTTACCTGATAATCCTTTATCCCCCTTTTCTCCTTTATCACCTTTTACTGATATTAATTTTCCTAAATTTATCCAATTTTTATCAAATTTGTAAAGATCTAATGTATTATTTACTAAAGCAATATCGTCATTTTCAGGATTAGTAATTTCGTTTAATTCATTTAAATTACTTACAAAATGACTTATAAAATTATTTCCCCGATCACCTTTATTACCTTTGTCACCCTTATCGCCTTTATCACCTTTATTTCCCTTATCACCTTTTTCTTTAAAATTACCAAGGTTAACATATTCGCCATTTTTTTTAATATACAAGTCAAATTTATTTTTAATTAAAATTAATTCTCCTTCTTTACATTCATCTGGTATATCATTTTCAGAATCACAATAATATTTTATATTTAGAGGCAATCCCTGATCACCTTTACCACCTTTATCACCTTTTTCCCCTTGTATTCCTTGCTTTCCCCTTGCTCCAGATGGACCTACAGGACCTATACTGCCAGTTAATATAATTTCATTTAAACTTGTAGTTAAATCATTTAATTTACCCTCTAAATTTAAAAATTCATTTGTACGTATTTCTATATTATAATATATGTTACTATTTTTTAAAACTAATTTATTTACTTCCGTATCAAAAAATAATGACAAATCATCATTTGCAAATAAATCAATTATTTTGCTCATAATATATATATTAAATTATTTTTTTTGTATTAACCATAAATCATTTAATATTTTGTTATAAAATATATCTTTTTGATTTTTAAGATAATTTAATTTATAAATTTCATTTTTTTTAATACCATATGATATTAATAATTTATTTTTATATTGCTCTAACTTTTCAGCATATCCTCTTATTATATCAATTATTAATTTATTATTTTTTATTAGCTTATTCTTTAATTTTGAAATTAATATTTTAGCATCTATATTATGATTTAAAATTCTATGTTCTAAATACCAAAAAGTCCATGCTACACACAATCCTTTTGATTCATTAATCGCTCTTAAATATTCATTTGATATATGTTGAAAGTCATATAAATTTTGATAATCAAATGGTCTATAATATTTAAATTTTTTTTTAATATATTTTTTTAAGCTAGTTTGTATCTTATGTTTTAAAAAGCTATCTAATTCCAAATTCTTAATATTATTTATGCTACCATACGGCTCAAAACGTTCAATTTTTGAATTTTTATTATCTATTACAATAATGTTAGCATGCGATGTATCTTCATAATCAACAGCAAGATAAATGAAAATTAAATCTTTTTTAATTACATTTTTTAAACATTCATCAAACTTTGAACTTATTTTATAATTTTTTTTATTAAAAAATTCAATTTTAGCACACATTAGACAATCTAAATCATATACTTTTTTATTTTGCCTTTTACAAACTGGAAAGCCTACATTTTTATAATTACTTAAAATATAATGTACAGCTGATAAAACATTCCAAAAATATCCTTCAAATGCAGTATGAACCGGTACTTTTTCTTCTATATAAATAATGTCATTTTTAGTTTTTTTTCTCTTAAGCTTATAACTTTTTCTTATATTATCTCTTAACTTTTTATCTTTTGAATAATCTAATGCAGTTTTACCATCTTTATTTTTAATGTAAAAATCAATATCCTTATCTTTAAACATATACTTTAATTTATTCCACATACCTAGCTTGAAAATCAAATGTAATATTGTATCTCCAAATATATTCTGATGATTTAAATTACTTATTTTATCTAATATTTGCTTTTGTAACTTTGGATTCAGACTTTTATTCATTAAAATTAAATGAAAATAAGTGTTTTCATAATTATCCTTAAAATCTGGATTTATGTCTTTTGTTAAAAAATATTCAACGAATTTTATTTTATTCTTCACAATTGAATATGACAAAATATTATCTTGATAACTATTTAAATTATAATCCAAATTATATTTTTCAAATTTTTTTAAACAATCTAAATTATCTTCATCTACTAAATAAAATGAAATTGGCATCAATCCATCTAATTTATTTACATCAATTTTAAAGTATTTATTTATAAGATCTAATTTATCACACTTTTCTTTTAGAAGGAATTTTAAAGAGTTTACGTTTTCAGGCTTTTCCAAACTACATCCTACTTTTTTTAGTTCAATCAATATATTTTCCTCAATTTTATTAAATAGTAAATATAATATCAAAATAGTTCTATCAGAACCATCTGTATAATGAATATCTTCGGGCTTATATTTTGTAATATAATTTACAAGTAATTTTGGATATATTGATAATATATGATAACCATTATTTTTATTTGTATTAACTTTATTTAGTATTTTTTCGTCATAACTTAATAATAAATCTATCACTTCTTCATTGCCTTGCAAACAAGCGTCATGTATCGGTAGTTGTAAATTTGGACCTATTATATAAATTAAATTTTTATCTTTCTCAAGTAACTTTTTAATTTCTTTTATATTACTATTTGCTATATATTTAAAGATAATAAAAGAGTTATCCATATATATAATAAAGATAAAAAGTATAAATTTTATAAATTATTAGTAAAATTATTTTAGGAGTTACATACACCAAATTTAAATTCATACTTAAAGCATATCCTAGTTTAGTTTGATTTAAATGCATTTATCTAATTGATATTCTATCGGATAAATTATAAATAATAATATTTAAAACATTAATATATAAAAAAATATTTTTATATATATAATGTATAAAAAATATTTTATTACATTTGGAGGTGGATCTAAAAATTATATAGATGCCGCAGAAAGACTTTGTAATCAAGCAAAATCAAGTGGATATTTTGATATTTGTAAGTATTTTACGGATAAAGATTTAAAATCCGACTCTACATTTTGGAAAAAACATTCTAATTTTATTTTAAATAACAAAAGAGGATTTGGATATTGGTTGTGGAAGCCTTACTTAATTTCTAAAATAATGAAAACTATTAACGATGGTGATATATTACTTTACTTGGATTGTGGGTGTGAAATTGGAATAAATTCGCATAATTTACCCAAATACTTTGAATATGTTAAAAAATATAAAATTATTACAAGTCTTTTTCCTTTTGATGAAGGTTATAAAATTATAAATTATACAAAAAAAGATATCCTTGTATATTTTAATTTGCAAGATGACAAAGAATTTTTAAATCATAAACAAATAGAAGCTGGATGTACAATGTATTTTGCTTGTAAAAAGGTTAGAAATTTTCTTGATGAATGGTATAATATTTGTCAACAAAATTATAATTTAATAGATGATTCAAAATCAAATGAATTTATAGAATTTAAAGAAAATAGACATGATCAGTCAATATTTGCCTCGCTTTTTTGGAAATATAATTTTAGTAATAAAAAGGATATAAAAAATTGTGTTATTTATTTTAGATTAAATAAAAATTATATTTCAGTAGTGAATATTTATAGATTATATATAATTACATTAACTTTTCTATTATTTTTAATATTTTATGAATACATTAGTAAGAAGTTATTTTAAAATTTTTTTGTAAATATTATCAAAATAGTCATTAATATTAAATTTTGTAAATTTAATAATTATATAATTTAATATAATATGAAACAAATTTGATTTATATACCAAATACAAATGATAGAATCTTGTAAATAGAAATATACTAATAAAATTTAATATATTAAATCCAAAATATGGATATTTATCTAAAAGGAGTAATTTAATTGATATTTTAAAAAACCAATTTGACCATATCTTACTATTTTCAGTAGCTGGAAATTTTTGGTAACATAAAGGATAATAGTAAGTATATTTATTATTAAATTTATTATAATAAAAATCCATTTGTATATCATTGCTAGGATAATCTTCAATAAATGTATCTCTTACATATTTTGAAATAATCATTGCATGTGCTCCACCAACTATTTCCATTTTACTATGTTTATTTATATTATTTCTATGACCAATTAAGTTACCAAAACTATAGACATTACATTCATTATTCTGTAAAAATAAGTCTATTTCTTTAATAATAAAAAATTTATTTATATAGTTAGAAAACTCAAAATCATCTTCTAAAACCAAAATTCTATTGAATTTTTTTTTATTTGCATGTTTAAAACAAGTATAATTTGCATGTAATAAATCATAGGTACTATTTTGCTTTCTTAATTTTTTTTTACATTTTTTATAGCCTTTATTTATTTGTACATAATTTTTTTTACATAATTTTAAGTTATTTATTTGTTGATATACAGACTTTGTTCTATCTGAACCTTCTAGTAACAATACATAAACAGCATCTACTAAATTATCTAATATACCTTTTTTAAATTTTATTAAATCATATTTATAACATTTCATAATATAAAATAATATTATATTTTTATATTTTATATTTATTAATAAAAATAATAATTTAAGCGCTACAACTTAAACATTCTTGTTCTTCTGTTTGCTTACTATTAAATTTACTATTATCTATCGTAAATTTTTTAGCCTCAGTTCCAGGCTTTGTTCTAAAGTAATATATACCAGTTTTTAAACCTAATTTCCAAGCACATATATGTGATGATGTCATTCTATCAAAGTTTGCATCTTCCATCCATATATTCATACTTTGTGTTTGATCTACAAAAGGTGCTCTCTCTGCTGCTTGTGTAACTACATGTTTTTGTTTAATTTCCCATACTATTTTATAAAGTTCTTTTAGCTCATCAGGAATATCTATATTTTGAACAGATCCATTATCATATATAATTTGCTGTTTTAAGTCATTTGACCATACTCCAAAATTCTTTAAATCTCTAATTAAATATTTATTTATTATTTTAAATTCACCAGCCTGTGTTCGTCTCTTATAAATATTACTAGTAATTGGCTCAAAACACTCATTATTACCTAAAATTTGAGATGTTGATGCTGTTGGCATTAATGCTGTTACCAAACTATTTCTTACACCATATTTCATTATCTGTTGTCTTAAACCATTCCAATCCCAACGGTCACTTGGCTTTATATCCCACAAATCAAATTGAAATTTACCTTGACTTAATGGTGAACCAATAAAGGTATGATATGATCCTTTAGCATAGTCCCTATTTATATCTTCTAAAAAATGACTAGTTGTATCATCAGCCATGTATGATAAGGAAGAATTTCCTAAATTATTTGGATTTTCATTTAATTCGTTTATAATTAATTTCTCACGTTCTTTAGCTAGTTCCATACTTGCTTCTAAAGCACCAAAATATATTGTTTCAAATATTTCCTTATTTAAATTATGTGCTTCATCACTTTCAAAAGGATAACGCATTTTGAAGTATGTATCTGCTAAACCTTGAACTCCAATACCTATCGGTCTATGTTTTAAATTTGATAATTTAGCTTCAGGTATTGGATAATAGTTTACATCTATGATTTTATTTAAATTAATACAAGTTGCTTTAGAAGCTTCTTTTAATGCATCAAAGTCATATTTTGGCTGAAAATATAATTTTAACATATCATAACCGCCAATTAATTTATTTCCTATATAAATTTGAGGTACTGTATTAACATCTTCATTTATTACCTCTGCTATTTTTTGACTTTCATCTATTTGTATTTCTTCATATTCAATTTCATAATTTTTTAGTAACATTTTAGCTAATTTACAAAATTTACATTTTTCTTTTGAATATATTTTTATATCGCCATTAATTTTTACATCTTTTACAAACATATTTAATGCAATTGATGCTAAGTTACATACCGCAGTTTCTTTATTATCAGAATATTCTAAAATTTCACAACATAAATTACTTGATTTTATAGTACCTATATTCATTTGATTTGATTTTTTGTTAACATGGTCTTTATAAAGAATATATGGATTACCTGTTTCCACTTGTGATTCTAAAATTTTATTCCATAAATCACGAGCTTTTACTTTTTCTTTATAATTACCTGCTTCCACATAACTATTATATAGCTCTTCAAATGAATCACCATAAACATCTGCTAATCCTATTGATTCATCTGGACACATTAAATACCAATAATCATTTTTTTTTACACTTTTCATAAATAGATCTGGTATCCATAGAGCTAAAAATAAGTCTCTTGCACGGTCTGTTTCAGAACCTGTATTTTTACGTAGCTCCAAAAATGCAAAAACGTCTGCATGCCATGGTTCTAAATACATTGCAAAAGATCCAGGACGTCTACCTCCTTGATCTATATATCGTGCTGTGTAGTTATATACTTGTAGCATAGGTATTATACCATTAGATCGTCCATTTGTCTTTCTAATTACTGACCCTGATGCACGAATATTACTTATATGTACTCCAATTCCTCCTGCATTTTTACTAATATGTGCACAGTTAGTTATTGTTTTAAAAATACCTTCAATGCTATCTTCTGTACCCATTAAAAAACAGGATGATAATTGCTCTAAGTTAGTACCTCCATTAAATAAAGTAGGTGATGCATGAGTAAAATATTTTTGAGAAATATAATCATATGTTTTAAAAGCATTTTCTAAATCATTTCTATGTATTGCAATAGATACTCTCATCATCATATATTGAGGACGTTCAACTATTTTTTTATTTGACTTTAATAAGTAAGCTCGCTCCAATGTCTTGAAGCCAAAGTAATCAATTAAATAATCTCTATTACTTACTATCTTACTCTCGATTAAATCTTGATTATCCTTAATAATATTATAAACTTCTTTATTTAGCATAGGTGCGGGATTATTACTTTTATCAACATTATTCATTAGGCTATTTACAGCTTCAAAGAAAGTATTAGGAGTCATTTTATGTAAATTACTTACACAAATACGTCCACCTAAAGATCCATATTCAGGTTCATCTGATGTCATAGATGCACATATTGATGCAGATAAATCATCTAACTCTTGTGTGGTTATTCCATTATATAAATTTTGTATTACTTTTTGTGCAATTATTACAGGATCTACAATTTTATATTTTCCTTCATCTACAAGTTTTTTTAATCTTATTGTTATTTTGTCAAAAAAAACAGGTTCTTTATCGCCATTTCTTTTAGTAACTTCCATATCTATATTATAGAATTTATAACTTTAACTATATTAAATATCAATTTTTATAAATATGTATAAATATTTATAAAAATATTATAAATATATATGTATATAGTTTTAGTTCGTCATGGCGAAACTGACTTTAATAAATCAAAAAGAATCCAAGGTAGCGAAGTAAATCCACCATTAAATGATATGGGTGTAAAACAGGCTTCTGAAACTGGTAAATTTCTTAAAAATATGTTTAGTTTTAGTAAGATATACAGCTCTCCATATTTAAGAGCAATTAAAACAAGTGAAATTATAAAAAAAGAGATTAATTTTAAAGGAAAAATTATTATAGAAGACGAAATAAAAGAATCATCAAAAGGTATCTTTAGCGGTAAAACAAATGATGAAGTAAAAAATTTAATAAATTCAACACCTGAATTAAAAAAAATAGAAAAAGAAAATAAAAATTATAATCATTTGGAAAAATTAATTCACATTTATGACTATTCAAAAGTTGCTCATATAACAAAACAAGAAGATTGGTTAGAAATAGGAAGAAGAGCTTCAAAAATTTTAAATAAAATTATTAATGAAAATTTTGGAAATAATATATTAATTGTAAGTCATGGATCTTTTATTAATAATGCTGTTAGAAATCTATTTAAAATTAGACAATTTCATACAGAAAAGATAGGAAACGGTAACTGTGGAATAACAGTAATTAAAATAGATAAAGATAAAACAAAAGAGTTAATAATGAGCCCAAATAATATGCATTTAGCTCATTTATATTAAAATAATCTGATATAGATAATAATTAATTCATTCAATGACTTTGAATCTATAAATAATTATAGATAAAATAATTTAAATTTATTTTATTTCTATAATTATGTGTGACAATATTAAAAATTTAATATATTTAAATTTGAATAGTAATTTTTCATTTAAAAAAATATTTAATTTATTAGCTCCTTTTTTTAGCCAATTTTTATATTTATTAAATATATCTAATATTATTAACTATAAGTCTTTAAGAAATAATAATAAGTATATAATTGCAAATTTTATAATTGATGTAATTTCTATTGCTGGAATATTTAGTAACATTTTAGATAATAAGCATCTTAATAATTATAATCTTTCATTGTTATTTATATTATTTATTATTTTCTTATTTATAATTCCATATATTTTATTTTCATTTTTACTAAAAAAAAATAAAATTTATAATCTTGTACTTGGAATTATTATAATTTATTTACAAATTTTAGGATATAAATTATTTTATTGTTTATTTAAAGCTAAGACACATAAACATCAAACTAAAAATATAACAAAAGTAATTGAGTCAGAAATATTAAATCTACCTGAGTATATTAATATCGATTTGAATGAATCAAAAGAAATCAACATAGAAATAGAAGGAAATGATGATGTAATATTAGATTCTGAAATAACATCTGATAATATAGTAATTAATCCAGATTGGTTTGAAATAGATAATATTAATAAAAAAATAATTTTAAAAAGTGCAAATGAAACTGGATTTTATAACGTAAAACTTATTCTTAATTCTAATATTTCAAATAAAGAATATGAATTTTTAATAATTAGATCTAATAAAAGACCTAATATTGAAATACCTAAATATTTTGAAATATTTGATAATGAATATAAGGAATTAAATTTAAATTTAGAAGATGATTCAGTTAAGGATGTAGAAATTAATATAAAAATATTTAAAGATAATATTATTTTAGATCCTACTTGGTTTATATTTGATAGAATTAATAATAAAATTATTTTTGATCAAGTACCATCAAATTCATTAGGAAGTTATAAAATTCATGTAGATATAAATGATGAAAAAGATGATATACATTTTCTAGAGGTGATAGATGTTGTAGTAAAAAAAAGATAATAGAATTATCCCAAGTGAAGATTATTTTTCTAACTAATATTATGTATACAATTGATGGAAGTTATAAATTTTATAAAAATAGTTCAAAAAAGTTAATTGAAGGTATGGATGGTCCTTTTACAACAACGTCAACAACGTCAACAACGTCAACAACGTCAACACCTTCCTCTACAACGAATTCAAATAATTTTATAGTGCCCAAGACAGAGATGCAGACAATTATTGAAAATATTTATTTAAAATTAGAAAATATGCAAAATATTTATAGAAATGAAATGAATACTTTAGTAAATTCTGTTAATGAGATTAAAAATAACTATGTTAAATATTCGGATGATATAAATATTGAAAATGGTACTAATGGAGTTCAATTATTAAAAAGATTTGATAATAACACTGCATTTGTTGGAGATCCTAATGATAGGAATTTATCTGAACTACAATTTAAAATTACAAAGCCTAATTAAGTTTAAATCATATATATATTTTGATATAATTTATATGCCACATAGATGGTCATTAAGATCAACTGGAGTAATTAAAAGTTATAACAATGGTAAATTAATAAAAAAAGATAAGTCTTTATTAGAAAATAATATAGTAAATAATTTGTTAGATTTAGGTTTTACATATGAACAATCTATTGGTTGTTTAGCATACTTAGAAGTAAAAGATTTAAATCACGCTTTAGATTTCTTTCATAATATTGAAGATAAATTATTATGAAATTGAATTATTTAATTTTCTATTATTTAGGTAAAAATTAAATAAATTTTCAGACATATAATTAGATTTGTCTGGCTTGGCAATCCATTTACTAAATTTTAATATTTTTTCATTATCTGATAGATTGCTATATTTTAAAATTTTTACTTTCTTTCCATCTCCAAATTTCCATTTTTTGGATTTAGATTTTATTTTAATATCTTTGAATTCGTTCAACATTATTATATTTTTATAAAATTTAAAATAAAAAATTAAATTTTCAATTTTTTATTTTAAATTTTAAATAAAATTCTAATGAATTTTTATTCACATATTCAAATTTATCACTTTTAATAATCCATTTTTTGTATATATCTAATTGTTTATCTTCACTCAAATTATTATAATCAATAAGTTTAATTAGTTTACCTCTCCCAAAAACAAACTTATTACCTTCATTTGAAGAATCCATAAATAATTAATTATTTTATATTATAAATATTAATTAAATCAATTTTTATATCATTTTTATTTTAAAATATAAGATTAGAATATGGATGATATTAATAAGCCTAAAACAGATATAATGGATCAAATAGCTTCTTATTCTCAACAAGAAATAGAAAATTTTTATTATATGTTAAAAGATGAACATGAATCTCAAGAAAAGTTAAATAAAGTATTAAAAGGAAAGAATATAGATGACAATTTGAAAAGTGTTAAAAATTTTGTTGCTAGAAATTCAAGTGAAATAGATTATCAATTAGAACGTTTGAAAGAAATAACTAGTAAGTTAAAAAATATAATTTCAGAAAATGAAAAGTTAAAAAATGAATATGATAGCGTAATAAATTCAGATGAATGTATACAAGTATCAGAAAAATTAAAAGAAATTAAAAAAATAAAACAAGAAATAAATTCTTTTTTAAACAAAGCGGGAATATAGAATTATATTCTGTTTTCCTGGAAATAAATAAATTTTATTATAGGTTTGAGATATTATATTATTTAAAATTTTTTAAAAAGAAAAATACTTGTTGTATAATATTTTAAGTTTATATTAAAAAACTTTTAGTTTTTTTAAAAGTTTTTTTTAAACCAAAATTTTATAATTATATTATAATAATATAATGACAGCGATAAGACCCACAGAAAGTGACTTACGTGATAAGATTGATTCAGATGGATATAATGCAACATTAAATGAAGTAAACGCTAAATACACCGAAATGGATAAATATATTGGAAATTTAGCAAGTGACATTTTATCTATTAAAGACTTTGAAAAAGATATGTTAGCAGATAGAGATAGAGGTTATGATGTAGGAACATCATTAGATACATTAGGATTTCAAAAAGATTCCTTGCAAATTGATTATGATTTTTTTGTACACATGAAAGATGTTTATATCAAAAAATTATACGGAGATTTATACAAATATTGTGATAGTATAATTGAAAGTGCATTATCAATTGAAGAGATTCCAGCTAATTTCACAAGAGAACAAATAAAAGATAGAAAATTTAGAAATATGATTGCATACCCACCACCATCAATTGACAACCCAAATTATTTAGATGCTGACGGCAACCCTGTAGCAGACGAGCCAGAACAAATTGCAGACCCAGGAGCAAGATATGATATGAATGAAATATTTGCTTTAATTAATTGTACTACAAGTAATTTAAGAGAATTAGCAGATGATATTGGTACATTTAATTTAAGAATTAGTAATGCTCAAGAAAAGGAAACAAGAGGTTTCAGTGTTGGTAATTTAATAATGAATTTAGAATCTCAAAAGCAAAAATTAACACTTGAATTTGATTCATATATTGAAAGATTGACAAAATTTTTAGATCAAAATAAAAACTTTTCTGATAGATGTTTAAAAAGAATAATTATGATATCATCTGAAATTGTAACTGCAGAAGAGGCAGCTGCTGATGATACAACAAATGATGCATCAGCATAAATTTAAATATATTTTATTTTAATATATTTAAATAAATATTTGTTCTTAAATTAAATGATAGCAAATAGAATCAAAAATGTATTAGGTAATAACAGTGAATGGAAAATGTTAGGGCAGAAAATAAATAATAAATGGGAATGGACAAATAGAAAACAATTAAAAAATAAAATAAATTATTGTATTGATAAACTAAAAGATAATAACATTAATCAAAATGATAGAGTAATTTATAAAGGAAAAAATTCAGTAGAATGGGTATCATGGAATATTGCGACATTATCATTAGGTGCAGTTTGGGTACCAATATATCATAATCAGAAAGATTCTTACACAAATTATATTATGAATGATTGCACTCCTAAATTATTAATTTCAGATGATAAAACTGTAATTGAGTCACAAAAATGTATTGATAATACAATTGAAGATTTAAATTATGATAATGATTTTGAAGTTATTCATAATGATATATCAACCTTAATTTACACATCTGGTACAACTGGCAATCCTAAAGGAGTAACTCTTAGTCATAATAATATTGTATCAAATGTAGATGATTTAAAAAGTATTTTCAATGATCTAAAAAGCGAAATGACATCACTTAATATTTTACCATGGGCACATATTTATGGAATGACAACAGAACTATATTATAATATGTTTTTTGACAATAAAGTTGCAATTAGTTCTGGTCCAGATAATTTTGTTAAAGAATGTAGAGAAATAAAACCAGATGCTTTATATTTAGTTCCAAAAGTTTTAGAATCTATTAAAGCAAAACTTAGTTTTTTAGATAAACCAATAATAAATAATTTGACTCCATTTATATTAAAAAAATTATTTGGAGGTAATTTAATTACAATTTTCATGGGTGGAGCAAAATTAGACGATAGCACTAAATCATTTTATATATATAATGGTATTAATATATGTGAAGGATATGGTTGTACAGAGGTATCACCAATGGTTTCAGTAAATCATATAAGTTTTCCAAGAAATACCAATTCAATTGGATATATATTACCAAATGTAGAAGTAGAAATTGTAGATAGTGAAATTCAAGTTTCTGGACCTAATGTAATGAAAGGATATTGGAATAATGAAGAAGAAACAAATAAAATTATAGTTGAAAGAAATGGTAAGAAATGGTATAAAACTGGAGATTCTGGATATTTAGATAAAAATTATTTATATTATTCAGGTAGAATTAGTGAAAATTATAAATTATCAAATGGAAAGTTTGTAAATGTGAATAATACTGAATCAAAAATTAAGAAATATCTTAATAATCATTTTATTATATATGGAAATGATAAACCATATAACATTTTAATTACTGACTCAAAAGTGAATGCTAACATTATTAAAGATATTAATAATGAGTTAGATAATTATTTAAAAGTAGAAAAAGTTCTGCAATTAGATGATAATAAATTTACAGATTATTTAACTCCTAAAATGTCTATTAAAAGAAAGTTACTAATAAGCGACTTTAAGAAAGAAATAGATAATATTTATTCATAAAAATAAATGATAATTTAATTATTTATTTTTATATAAAAGCCAGCTAAAGTTACTGATTTATTCTTTAATTAATAAGTTACTTTGTATTGGTAAGTTATTATAATTAATATCAAATATTTTGTTAATATATAACCTAGTATTGTCATTAATAATTTTCATTCTTCTTTCTTCTTCAAAATAATCTACTTTAAATAACTCTCTAAGATAAAAGGGTATTTTTGAAAATGTACTTTCGTAATTATCCTTTATTAAAGTTATATATTTAATGGAATCTTTTATGTCATATAAATATTTATTATTGTTGAATTTTTTTCTACAGCATCTTATTGTAAAGTCTATATGTGAATGCCCTCTTATTTTAAAATTTTCTTCGTCAAAATATCCAATTTCTTTAACTAATTTTTTTGTAAATGTAAATAATGCACCCATACAATTTTGTGGTTTACAAAAAGATTCCAATATATTATGTTTATTATGATGATCTTTTCTTTTAAAATTGTAATCAAAATAAACTAAATGATCAAAGTCGTATTTCTTGTATGCATTATAATATCTTTTATCCCATTCTTTTTGAATAAATAATAGATCATCATTTATTATAAATCCAAAGTCATAATTAAAATTTTCACTAAATAAAAGTATGCTATTACTTTGTCTATAAATAAAATTATCCTCATTTATTATATGATAAACTGATATATTATCATTAACTTCTAAGTTATTAATAAATGAAGATGTGTCATCAGAAGAATTACCATTTGCAAAAATTAAAATATAATCAACTTCATTTGATAATGATTCTAATAAAGATGAAATACATTTTTTTAAATAATTAACTCTATTAAATGTTACTATACCAATAATAAAAGTTAATTTATTTTTTTTTATTTTATTTTTTTTATATGATAAATATGTAAAAGACTTATGGACATCAAATATATAATTTGATTTTATCCATTTAAATCTTTCATAATTTCTAACTTTAGTATTAATTTTTTTTATATTAGAAGTTTCTAATTGAGCTATTGCTATATTTGGATATGCCACATAACAATTACCTTTCTTAAAATTTGATTTCATAGGATGCACATCAAAAGGACTATCAAAATTAATGTTCTTTAAAATAGTCTCAAACGTAATTCTATGATACAAATTACAAAAAGATCCATTTGATAATTCGTTTGGTTTATAATAGTTATTGCATCTATTTATATTTATATTAAACCAATCCCATTGCGAAGACCCTAACATAAGCAATCTAAAATTATAAAATATATTTTCTAAAATTTCGTTAAATTTTAGTTTAAAGTTATTAGAAATTCCTATATCATCATCTGTAATCATAATATATTCATAATTATTATGAATGGCATTTTTAAATATTTGAATCATTGTTAAAATATACGCATAGGCACAAGGACTAAAGACATTTTTTGAATATTTATTATATTGCTCTATTATTTTATTGTCTTTTCCATCTACAGCCTTTTGTCTTTCAACTAAAATGCCATTACATTCAAAACATTTTTTTAACTTTTGAAATTTATAAAATTCTCTATCTAAATTTATTACCTTAATTTTTTGACAAAGATTATTAATATCTACTATCTTAGATATTTGAAAATTTTTAATAGATATTTGCATTGATTTGTTATTTTTTTTTGATTGTTTTAACATAAGTAAATAAATTTGTGTTTCTTTTGGTTTAGTAATAAATTGTAAGTTATTATTATCAAGATCAATAAAATGTAATTTTCTATTTATATCAATATTATTATTATTTATTATCATCGCAAAAAGCACTCCATCTATTTTCATATTTAATTCTATTTTAATAATATATTCATATCCTTTTTCTAATAAAAGTTTCATTTGAATAGATGATTGTAAGTCATTAAATTTTAAAATGGAGCTTTGACATAAAATATTGTTATATTTAGGATACATATAATCATATTCATAGTCAAATAGTTTTTCTTTATAATTAATTTTATAAGAAGAAATACTTTTAATTTTAAAATTCGTAATTAAAATATCGTAATAATATTCATAATCATTATTTTCAAAAAAATTAAAAATATTAACAGAATGAATGTTAAAATCTAACTTTGGATTTATAAAAATTACCTTTTTATTTAAAAACATATTTTCATAACTATTTGTAATAATTATTTTGTTGCTATTTTTAATTATATTTTTTGTTATATAAGAAATATTTTCAAATTCTAAATTTTTAATATTATTACTTATAAGATGACTTTTTAATTTATTATTATTGATTTTTATATTACTATAATTAATATTATTTGTTAGTATTTTATTTAAAATATCCTTTAGCTCTATGATATTTGAAAATGACAAGTCATTATTTATATATCCACAGTTTAAATATGTTAAATAATAAATAGGTATGCAATTAAAAGATAAATATTCTATTAATTTAGTAGATTGTTGTTTAAAATCAGTATCTTTTGTATGTGAAACAATTCCAAATTGTGATTGTAAAAGTATTTCATTCATAATATCTTTCCCGATGTCATTATATATATAAAAGTTTTTGCGTTTTTTTAAATTTTTTATTAGTAAATTCAATTTTGATATATACTCATTATTATCTTCCAAATGAATTTTTGAATAAATTAAATTGAAAGTAAAATTATATACTTCTGATAATTTATAAAATAATGTTAAAATTTCCAAACTAAAATACGACTGTTTTAATGTACCGCAATAACAAAAACTTAAATTTATTTTATTATTATTACTATAATTAATTTTATCAATTAATGGAGGTAATACATTAATTTTTGATTTTATATCATTAAAAATTAGTTCATCTTTTATTAAAATTGAATTGACATATATATATTTAAATTTATTATAATAATTTACTAAATTTTTACGAAATTTATGTAATATTAATGTAACATTGTCAAAATACGTAAAATTATTTTTATCGTTAGTTATCCTATAAAATATATGGTCAAATTTAAATGTTATATCTGTTAACTCCTCAAGAAATATTACATTTTCAATAGATAACTTTTTATCTACATCAGAACATAAAACATAAATTTTACAAATATTACTTTTATATTTTAACAACTTTATAAAATTTATAAGCCAAACATATGATCCATCATGTAAATTCATATTTTTTCTAAATATAACTAAATATTTTGGAATGTAACTTTCAATACTTTTAACAATATCATATTCATCTTTCCATTTAATCGTATCATAATCACCATTATGTATTACAGGCAATTTCATATTAATCATTTCTTGAACAGTATTTGCATTACCGTCTTTAGATGTAAGTCGTAAACCTATAAAACACTTTTTATAAATTTCATTCATTTTACTATAATTAATATTCAAATCACTGCTGAATATAAATTCGTAATTAGGCATCATGTGTATTACTTTTTTAATTACATTATAGCCATATATTTCCCTATTATTTTTGCTTAAACCATCAAATATATATATTAAGTTACCTTTGATATGTAATGGATAAAATAAATTAACATCTACTAAAGATAAATTAATAAGTTTACTTGAAATGTTCAAATCATTTAATCTATTTTGTATATTAGAACTTATTGCATAATGACTTATATCTTTTATATTTGTAATTTTATAGTAATTATCTTCTCTTTCTTTATATGAATGGTCTAAATCAGTACCTCCCCATATTATATACTTATTATTTTTTAATCTATTTAAATGATATATATCTTTACTGTTATATATACCAAAAAATATACAAGGTTTATAAAATGTATTAAATTGTTCTAAATTAAATTTTTCTAAAAATCTAGTTTTTAAATGGTTAAGTGACTCAGAAACATATGCTTGTTTAATTTCATTAGGAAATATAGAATTATTAATATAACTATTATCAATAAAATATAAGTATTGGTCAAAATTTAAATTTTTTATGCAACAAAATTTCAATTTTGTTTTTAAATTAGAACTTTGTAAGTTTAAATATTTTTTATTGAGTTTCTTTGATAATTCAATTCTATTTGGATATACTTTTGTTAGCGATTTTTTATGTCTAGTTACTTTATATAAAACTTGATTTAAGTTTTTATAATATTTACAACTATTACTAAAAAAACCATTATTTTTATTATATATTAAATTTACATTGTAATCCCATTTATTTTCAAATAATGTAAAATATCTCAAATAATAATCTTCATCTTGACCAAATCTATCTTCTGAAAAATATCCAATTTTCTCAAAAACAATTTTTTCAAAAATCATTGATATCATTGGCATTTTAAATTGTTTTGTTTCATAAAATAAACAAGTAGATAATAGCAATTTATTATCTATCATAAAACAAATTTGTTTATAAATTCTAGAAGAATATGATATATCGTCTGAATCTTGAAATGCAATATATTTAGTATCCGAACTTATTTTATTTAATCCAATATTTTTTGAAATATAACATCCATAATTTTTTTTATTTTTTATACTTTTTATTCTTTTATCTAAATTTTTATATTTTAAAATAATATTTTCGGAATTATCTGTAGAACAATCATTTACTATAATAAATTCAAAATTTTTATAAGATTGATTTAGTATAGATTTTATTGCATATTCAATTGTATTTTCTGAATTATATACTGTCATTATAATTGAAATTAATGGAAATTTATATTTTTTTTTATATTTAATATCCTGATTAAACTTAATATTTAGTTTTAATAATTCATTTTTATACTTAATATCAATTGTTTTAAATGTTTTAAATTCAAAATCGTTATTTATACTAAATTCATTTTTTGGGATAATATAACAAAACTTATTTTCATGATCGTATTTATATATTTGATTTTTATTAAAGTTACTTAATACATTTTCAATACTTATACCTAAAAAATTATTAGTAATTATTAAATTATCATAATAAATTTTATTATTTTCAATAAAATACTTTAAATTTTTAAAATTAAATTTAATATTACATTCATAATCTAATTCAGTTATTTTTTCATTGGATTTACTTTTAAAAACTAGAAATATTATATTAATATTTAATGTTTTTAAGTATAGTATTTTATTGTCGTATATTTCATTTATTTCTGAATCAATAACTTCAATTACTAACAAAAAAATATTATTTAAAATATTCATTATTTTTTAAAATATTTTAAATAAATAATACATTAAAATTAATTTGAGTAAATAATTGTACTATCAGATTCGTTATCACATATATTTTCATCAGATGATATTATCTTTTCAGACTGATCACTATTATTTTTAAAATTATCATCTATATTATTATCATTTAATAACATATTTTCCTCATTAATATTAGTATCTTTAAATGATAAATCTTCTTCATTATCTGTATAAGTATCTTTAAATGATAAATCTTCTTCATTATCTGTATAAGTATCTTTAAATGATAAGTTATCTTTATTAATTTTTGAATTATTATTTATATAATTTTTTAATTCTAAGAAATTACATTTCAAGCTATTTATTTCAGATTTTAGCTCATTAATTTCATTTTTAATAAAATTAAAATTAAATAAATTTATATTATCTAATTTATTATCATCAGAATATGATAAATTACTAATATCATTTTTATTATCGTTATAACTTTTAAGGTTAGATTCTAAATGATTATTTATATTATTAAAGAAACTTAAGTTATTCTTTGAAGAGCTATTGCTAATTTTTTCTTCTAATATAGATATTTTGTTATTTTTTTTTTTGAATTTCAATCGTTTTCTTATTTTCTTGTAATTCATTTGCAAACCTTTTTTCTATAGATCCATAATTTTTATAATGTTGTAATGCCTTAATTCTACTATTTATTCCTTTATCTCTTAAATCAGGATATTTTTTTATATAATATTTCCAATCAAATTTATTCATTATTATATATTTATAATTATTTTTTTATTGTAATAAATTATTATTGAAAATAACCTTTCCCATGAATGAGTAAATGTTGGCTTAGAGTTATCGAAATAATCATTTTCAAATAACCTACAAAATTCATCAAAATTTATATATTTTTTAAAAAAATTAATTAATATATTTGCTCTAATCCAAAATATAGTCCCAGCACAATATTTATAATGTTTTTCATTTTTAAACTTAATTAATTCAGGATAATGTACGTATTTAAAATGCTTAAATCCTATTTCTAGCCAATGAAATAATCCATAACTATTAATTTTATTTATATCTTTTAAATGGTTTTCATCATACATAATGTTGTTATATGGATATGTTATATAAAAATGAGGATCAAATTTATCTAAGTCATATAAATTTTCTTCTTTCTCTTTCCAATCAATTTCATCAATATATTTATTTTTAATTTTCCAATGATTTAATAAATTTATAATTATAGGACCATTTAAATGATCTAATAATTTAAAATATTTTTTTGAGCATACCATGCCATTATTATCATTTTTTAATAAATTTATACAATTAATAATATCCTCTTTCGTTTCACATAATGGCTTTATTAAATTATCTCTCCAGTTATCATTTGTTTTTGTATGAATTTTACATATATAATCTATATTTAAATCATTATCTATTATATATTTAATTTGTACAAAAAAGCCAAAAATATCCATTCCTTTATTTTCTCCAAATGTATAAATTGCATTTGGATGTGTATTTTTAATATTTATGATATCATTTTGATTTAATATTTCATTTAAATGTATCATAATTATACAATTTTCGTCAAAATTATATATATAACATTCTAATTTTTTAAAAATTTCAAAGTTTCCAACTTGAATTAATAATGCAGTTGCCATATTATATATATATAAATTATTTCTTTTATTCATCAATATCCATTATACTATTTATTATATGATTAGCACTTTTTAAATTTTTAAAAGAGCCTTCACCTGATAACACTCCTACCGAAGCAATACAGTTTGCATTTAAGCCTTCTAAAATGTCATTATTTGTATCTCCAAATTTAATGACATTTTTTGAATTTAAAATATTATTTCTTTCCA